>Ga0247842_10000595_pt1 | contig 73282 bp, 65 predicted proteins | sample LaCruzMarch2015__3_FD_192411 | JGI IMG/M metagenome (GOLD analysis project Ga0247842, IMG submission 192411) | Freshwater microbial communities from meromictic Lake La Cruz, Castile-La Mancha, Spain - LaCruzMarch2015_19m | ecosystem: Environmental > Aquatic > Freshwater > Lake | place: Spain... | reverse complement strand
TGAAAAACTAATCTTTACCCACAAATATGTGGATATTGTGAGAATAAGTCCTTTCCCCCTTTCAAAAGGGGGATAAAGGGGGATTTAAAGGGCTTATCTATAAATTTTAAGCTATAAAACTATTATTCGTTCTAAAATCCCCCCTTCCCCCCTTTTCAAGTGGGGATTGCAAATCCTTTATCCACAAGGGTTTATAGACTTGTGGGTAAAGAAAAGTTTGAAAAAGGGGGTTAGGGGGTTGTGAAAAACGTTGAAATACTATGTCAAAATGGCATTTTTTAACGATTACTTTCCATTGCCTATGACTTAAAATGGTCGTAACCTTTTGGTTCTAAAGAGATTTTCTTACCGTATTCATCTTCTATTGTTATAGATGACTCATCTAAAATATATCCTATTTTTGTTATAGGTGTATTACAAGCACTGAGAATCTGATTATGCAAAAATTGGAACTTGTCAGGACAACAGGTAAACAGAAGTTCATAATCTTCCCCGCCAAAAAGAGCAAAGCTGTAAGGATTTCTATTTGTATATTTTGCGACCGAGACAACATTAGTTGACAACGGAATATCTTTCATATATAAGTGTGCGCCTGTCTTGCTTTGCTCACAGATATGGTTTATCTCACTTGCAACTCCATCACTAACGTCAATCATTGAGTTTACAAAACCGCTTCTTGCTAAGAAACGTCCTTCCGGCACTCTTGGTTGTGGTAAAAGATGTTTATCTGTACCTTCGATTGAGAGTTTTTGCTTTAATATTTCCAGACCTGCTGACGATCCACCTACATCACCAGTGATACAGATAGCATCACCGATTTTTGCTCCCGAACGCAATATGTAGCTATCTTTTTCCACTTCGCCAAGTAATGATATATTGATTATAATCTCAGGCGATGAAACAGTATCACCACCGACAATATCTACGCCATACTTTTCAGCAATATCACGCATACCTGTATAGAACTCATCAACAAATTCAGCATCAGTATCACGAGGAAACCCAATAGATATGAATCCATAAGTAGGTTCACCACCCATAGAAGCAATATCGCTTATATTAACAGCAAGGCTTTTCCATCCGATCTGGTAAGGAGTCGCAGTACTAGTGCTAAAATGCACATTCTCTACGAGCATATCAGTAGTAACGAGTAAAAACTTCCCCGATGGCGGATTCAAAACAGCCGAATCATCACCTATGCCAGCGATTATCTTGCGTTTGGGTGTGCCAAGAATATCTGACATTTTTCTGATTAAATTAAACTCACCTATTTCTTTTATCAACATAGAAGTATTATGAATATAGCTATTCTCTGCTTTTTGTATATGTGATTTGTTTTTTAGAGATCAATTCTGTATTCAAAACACTAATTTATTCTTACCTGAGTTATAATGCTAGAAACATATTCTCTTCTGGTTCCTGCAATATTTCTAATTGTTGCAGACACTCCTATTTCTTTAAGTATTTTTCTTGCTGTATTCATTGATCGTGCAGGTACAACGAGTACTTTCTGTGATTTATCAGATTCTTTTAGTCTTTCAACTGCTTGACGAATATCAGATAAATATCCACTTTGTCCAATCTCAACTGCTTTATAATATGTTACAGCATCCGGTCTTTTGATTCCTTTTGTTAAACCCACTGATGCTTTTTTTTGTTCTTTCATGAATTATTCACTCCTTTAGCTTTACAAGTGTATCGGTTGTCCTATCTTCAGTGATTCAGTTCTCCGCTTTTTATAAGATTATTTCTACGTGCAGAAAAATGCACAGGATTACCGATCTGACCGTTTGCAATAGACTGTCGTGCAGTGTAATATCTAGGGTCAAATCTGAGAATGTGTCCCACCATGAGTTTTACACCGACTTTATCTGATTCATGGATTATGTTATCGCAATCCGATACATTCATTGCAAGAGGCTTCTCTTTCAATTCCTTATAGGTATTCTAAAAACCAAATACTAACCAGATCGAGATTTTCTTTATTCAGGTTTCAATTCCTTGAGGTATTCTAAAAACTGTATGCCTTAACGTTATACTTTTTAGTTAGATCGTCCAATCTATCAGTTCTCAGATCAGAAACTGCGACAAGATTAACAGATTCAAGTTCAGCATAGACTCCTGCATGTTGACTGCCAAATGTGCCAACGCCTATTACATCTGCACGAAGTCTTTTAGGCATCTCTTTTCCTCCAAGTTATTTTATTTGCTTTGCTTATCGGATACGAGTACCCCACCAGAACCGACATTCTCCATAGAATTTTCTTTGATCAGAATTATAATTGCTTCTTTTGGTAAAGCATAAACTTCTGATACAACATCAGTTAGTTTTTTCACCAACTGTCGTTTCTTTTCAACATCAATTTTTCCACCTTCAACTGTAATAACTGGCATTTTTCATCCTCCTATTCAAGTAATATAACCACAAACAACATAAATCTGATAAAGAATTAGTGGGTAAAATAAATTTTCATCCATCATCCTTCATGATTCTTTTCGGCAAGGAAACCAACGGGCTTATGAGCATTAAATAATTAATCGGGTAATGGCTAGGAATGGATTCCCTTTTTCAAGGGAATGACACCATGCACACTTGTCATTCCCTTGAAAAAGGGAATCTAGAAAACCACGATGATTTTATTACCCGATTATTTTCTTAACCTTCATCAGCCGTTGGAGGAATTGCCTCTCCTTTAATGTTAAAAATAGGCGGTAGTTTTGACGCAAGCTAAAATAAAACTTGCCCTGAAACTACCAAAACAGGTTAGCAGTCTTCGCCAATGTTGTATGCGGTTTACTTGTATATAGCACCGTCCCTACCTCTCAGGACTTTTAACCATATACCGTAGTGTTCGGCACTAGACTGAATATCCCGAAGTACCTATATGATTCGCATACAACGTAGTCTCAGTTGAGACTTAGGCTAGTCAACAAGGGCTTGTGTCTGAATTCACCACAAGCCCACGAACTTTAGTCGTGGGTTATTGACCCTTTTCTTTACGGCATCAGACCCGGGAAAAGCAGACCGGCAGTTTCATCAAATCCTGCAACAATATTCATGTTCTGCATTGCCTGACTTGATGCCCCTTTTGTAAGATTATCAATTGTTGACATTACAACAGCGAGATTGTTCCTTTCAACTACCTTAACGCCAACGTGACAGTAGTTGCTACCACGAACTGATTGGGTTTGAGGCATTTCTCCTTCATCCAGAACGATCACAAATGGTTCATCTTTATATTGTTCAGAATATATCGCCAACAATTCTTTAGTAGAGATCGGCTTATTTAGTCTCAAGTATGCTGTTGTCATGATACCCCTCGTCATTGGAGAGTAGTGAGGGGCAAAACACACCTTCAACTCCTTACCAATTGCAAGACCTAGTTCCTGCTCAATCTCTGGTGTATGTCGGTGAGAACCGATATTATAAGCAGAGAAATTATCGTAACGGTTTGGAAAATGCGTTGCATCTGTCGGTGTTTTCCCTGCACCAGAGATACCTGTCTTGGAATCAATAATTATGCCATCCGAATCCACCACACCTGATCGTAAAGCAGGCATTATCGCCAATATAGCGCCGGTAGGATAACACCCCGGCACTGCCACGAGTGATGAATTCTTTATATCATTGCGATGAAGTTCTGGTAAACCGTATACTGCATTTTCCAAAAGTTGTGGGCTTGTATGCTCCTGATACCATTTTTCGTAAGATTTAACGTCCTTGAGGCGATAATCAGCGCTGAAATCAATTATCTTCACTCCCAGATCAAAGAATTTTGGTACATAAGTCATAGACGTTTTATGAGGAAGCGAAAGAAATACTATATCTACTTTTTCAGCGACTTTCTCTACGTCCAAAGCCTCGAATTTAAGATCAACTAACCCTCTAAGGTTAGGATGATGACGATTTATAGATTGACCTGCATAAGTCTCAGAAGTAATACAAACCAATTCGACTTTTTCTGGATGTGTAACAAGCAACCTGACTAATTCACTACCAGTATATCCTGAAGCACCAACAATTCCTACTCGTAACATTGTTATCTCCCTCTGTCAAAGCAATGAATTCTTTATAATTATCATTTTGAGTAAAAAGCGAAGAATTCAAATAAATAGTTTCCATTTTTGACTGCATTATACTATAATTCTGCTTAGATTGCAAGGCATTGCTAAACTACCATCTTGTAGACAAAAAGAGAGTGTGTCCCACATATGAAACAAATGAAGCACTTATTGACAGGATTATAACAGTTAATCAATAACCTGATGAATCTGCTTTCCAGTTTGGATTCAGATCAATCTAGAGACGTTGAGTGATTGTCAATGGCTCCGAACTATTAAGTCCGCCAATGAATTATATAAAAGTAGCTCAGACGTTTTATCATCTTTTCTGATTACAACGCTTCTTTGCTTTATTTCCAGTATCTTCGCATTACCTATCTCCTGACCGATCTTTGCCACATAAGTCTTGTTGTTAGTCAAATCCTTTATGATTGCCACCGGTGCATTCTTGTTCCATATAATCCCAGTGAGTGCCATTGAAGTTTTTTCAGTAGATGGAGTTATGGACTATGATGGTTTCACAACTACCGCAGGAGCTGATGCTTTACGGAACGGATCACTTAAACCATTTGCAGAATATATGAAATTTTTAGAATGGATTTTTGGAAGCTCATACGTTTTAACTATATCTTCAGATATAACCAGTGGTTTTTTGATATTGTCTTTAACATTCAACTGTATTCCGCTTTCTTTCAGCATATATGGGTATACAACATTCATAAGAATGGCAATGATAAAGACTATCGTAAAAGACAGAGCGGCATATTTAATGAGTCTTTTCATAATCCACCAGCCCTTCGAAAATATGATAGTGATAAAGCCACGATAGTCTGGTCTGGAGAGAATTCCTTGCGACCCATTCTGAGGGAGTCTATCCTGAAGGCGTTTGTGGAACGCTCAAGCTTGTTGATGAATATCCCTAGAAGGTTGTAATCCCCTCTAATTGTGACATTAATGAGTACCTGTTCATATTCTGAGATTTTTACCGTCGGTGGGCGCTCTACCCTTGTGACTTTTAGTCCTAACTCATCCGCCTGCTGTGTAAGCCATGATAGTGGGTCTATTTCTGATTGCCATAATGAAACCTTCTCAACGTAGTCCAGATATTCTTTCTGTTTAACGGCGCCTTTCTGTAATAAAGTCAAATAGTCTTTCGAATCAACGGTTCCCTTAGACCTTATGAAATCTATCTTCTGATATGTTACCTTAAGAACCATTATCTGCCCTGTGATTAGTACAACCAACAGGAGTATTATTACCCAGTATATCCGTTTCCAGTTCATTTATCTGAAGTTCTCCTTCTTAATATTAGTCAAACAATATATGCCTCAAGACATGAAACTCAATATTCACTTTTTCCGTTTTTGATAGTATGGAACCACTGATCACTAGAACCGTACTTACTGGATGTGAGGGCTATATCGAACTCTAGTAATCTCTCCCCGATAAGCGTGATCTCTGAAGCGCTCTCTTGTTTTACATCAGAGAAACAATCACACCTTCTAAGGTTCTCAAGGAACGACTCTATCTGGTTTTGTTCGTGTGCATATCCAACAACATTCAACTTCGAGATAGGATTCTCTTGTTTCTTTTTCTTATCTACATTTATTTCAGGGATATATATCTCCTTTAACCACACATTATCAGGGACCATCTGTGCGATCCTGTATAACCTGTATGATACCATAGGATAATCTTCTGTCACCCAGTCCAGCGATTCTATCTGTTTATCAAGCTTATTCATCGTGTATTTCAGAGAAGCTTTGTTATTGAATTGTTTAACATTAGTCTGAAGCGTCGCCTCAATAGAATGAAGCTTGCTTTTTTCTTGACTGGTCTGCCACCAAAGCGCACAGGAGATAACTAGCATTATAAACATTGATATTGCTGGTGCTAACTTTAACAATCGTGTTTGCGATTTTTTCCTTCTGACTCCTTGATCTTCCTGAATTACCTGCCTGAGTAGATTTATTCTGATGAATTGTGAGTGGTTCAGTTTAAAATCGCCTGACATGGCTAAACCGCTGGTGAAGTTACAATTAGTCGGCAGTGTATGCCATTGCGCTGGTATTTGTGATATAATATCTGTTAAATCTGTGTGGTGATTTACTTCTTCAGGATTGATTAGATATATCGGAATTTGATCCAATGTTGCTTTTGAGGAGCATGTTTTGAAATATGCGTCAAAGCTGTTGTTTATCTCCCGTACGATGTTATTTTCGCTGATGTTGAAACTCCTAGCGTATGTCAAATGCTCATGTTCTATTATGACCACATCACCGACTGACTCTCGCAAACATACCAATCCTATGGGTTGACCGATTTTATGTGGTTCGCTCATTATGAAGGCATTGAAAATGGCTGCGGATGATATTGTTATGACGTCAGGATATACGCCAACCTGAGAGAGTATGTCTATGTATCTGGTCAGTACGCTGCGCTTTATTGATGCAGTCAGTACCCTTGTTGCTTGACTGTCCGTCTCCACTATCTGATAATCATAGTACATCTGGTCTATGTCCATAGGCAACAAAGGGCCTAACTCATATCTGAGCATACCATTCATGTTCTTGAATCTCTTGTCATTTATGGGAGGTAGATCAAGCAGTCTGACCGATGCGTCCCTTCCACTTATAGATACTATCAAGTCCTTTGATATATTCATCTCCTGAATCATGGACTTTATGATGCTGGATGTATCCAAATCCTTGTCTATGGATTGGATTTCTTCTTTCAGTGACTTGTATATACTCCATTTATTGTCTTGGTATATTAGCTGTGAGCATCTCACATACCGGTCTTGAATATCCAGTACGTTTACATACCTATTGCTGCGTCTCATAATAATTTCGGCAAGGATACTCCCGCATAATGAAGGTTAAATAATTAATCGGGGAATAGCTAGGAATGGATTCCCGTTTTCACGGGAATGACATTTTGCGTGTGCTTGTCATTCCCGTGAAAACGGGAATCCAGAAAACCCCGATAATTTTGTTACCCGATTATTTATTTAACCTTCATTATGCGGGAGAGGAATTGCCTTTCCTTTTTAATGTTAAAAATAAGAGGTAGTTTTTGTGCGAGTTAATAATCCCGCCAGGAACTACCAAAACCCGTTAGCAGTCTTCGCCAATGTTGTATGCGGTTTACTTGCGAACAGCACCACTCCTACCTCTCAGAGTTTTTAACCATCCGCCGTAGTGTTCGGCACTAGACTGAATATCCCGAAGTACCTAGTGGAAGGTGACGGGTCATGCGTGACACGTCACGCGTCACTTTCTTAAGAGGTTATTGACCCATTGTTTCCTTTTCACTGCTCATGAGTTTTTTGAGAATGGGGGATAGTAATTGAAAAAGCTATTAGCTCAAAAGAAATTAACTTCCACAACAATAGCTTGGACCTTTTCTGTTTTCCATTGGAAAAGGTCTAAAAGTCCAAGATCAATAATTCTCGTAGATACTCATTATGCAATGGCCACTTTCGCAAGTTATGCTCAAGAGGCAAAAGATGCTCTAAAGGAGAAAGAACTTAAGCGATTTGGTGAGTTAAAGTAGTGCCTGATGTCCGGGATAGTAGCGAAAATTAAGTAAAGGCAGGTTTCATACCCACCTTTACTATTGAGGTATTAGAGCAAATAGGCGCCGAATTCTATTTTTTTACTTCTCCCCAAGTTAAAGCTAATTTACCCAATGGAGAAACAGCTAGAGATATGCCATTATTCATTAGGTCTTTGACATCCTCCGGTGTAAGTGTCACATTAAAAATCCCCACTTCGTCTATAAGACAGTGAAGCCCTGGGCTATTTCCTTCACTATTGCCTATTCTCAGAGAAACACTATTCTTTGTAGACTTTTTCATTGCAAAGATGCCCTCTCCCTTATTCTCTCCATCAAAATAATAAATGAATTTACCGGGTTCAGTAATAACCCATCCAATATGATGCCAGTCTCCATCCTGACCTTTTGCCATCAAGGTTTTATCTGGGGCAGTAGGAACGTCATCATTTAAGGTTGTTCCATCGTTAATACGCAACTGCATTGCCCCTTGATCTCTAAAATCATACCATACCATCCAACCCTTGTCTGTGTTATTAAAGCCCATCTTTTTTGACACTAGATTATGATAATTAGCATCATTTGTCAGGACTTTCACCCAGAGCGTAACGGAAAATTTGCCGTCTCCGACATAGTTTAATTCATCATGATCTCCGCAATCAACATAATTATCGCCGGTAACTCCGCTAAACTCCAAACAATTACCAACTTTACCCTTTTGCCACTTTGCGCCAACTACCTTTCCATCAAAATGATTGGGTGAAGAATCTTTGGCTATATCACTCTTGCCCTCATCAAAAAGCCAAGCACCCATAATGTTTTTATCATTTACTTTTGTGAAACCCTGACTAACCAAAAACAAGCTGATAACCAACAAAATAATAACAATTTTAGTCAATCGTGCCATTTTGCTCCTTCCATTAGATATTGGAACACCGTTTTGGCGCCAACGTTGTGTATAAAAAAATACTGATCACCAACGGTGCAATTAAAACTGACAGCTTTCGCTGCCTATTTTGTGAACTCACAACACTTATATGTTATGAAATTTCCTTTGTCAAGTCAACAAAAAAAACGCTTTCCCATAAATTCATCTTCTCTGAAGGCGGACTTCGTCCTAAAAACCTTTCCATGTGTACAAGTGCTGTGGTAAAACCACAGCACTCCATAGTTTAGATATATTGCCTCAATACTTGGACGCACTTGGGAACGGCGGTCACCGGGTCTTCTCTGCCCTCGTATTCGATGGACATATAACCACTGTATCCGATTTTGACGAACATATCCATTATTCTCTCGAAATCCATGTTTTTCTCTGCCAGACATCTTGGACTACAACCGCATCCTATCTCGAAGCCGATGTCGTATAACTTGGCATGTACAAATACAGCATAAGGAGCCGCCATTTCGATAGATTTGTAACCTTCCTCCTGACCACAACCCTGAAAATTGCCAAAATCAGGCGTTAAACCAAACCATTTTGAACCAACACCCTTAACAACTCTGACGACTTTTTCGCCAGTATTGCTGATAGCGCTGTGGTTTTCCATTCCAAGACTGATCCCAAATTCACCTGAATATGCGGATAGTTCCTTGAAGAAGTTGATAGCGTTCTCAAAAGCCTGATCTAGTTCCATGCCCTGCGGCATACCACCAGTATCAACACGCACAGCAGGCGCACCAAGAAAATTCGCTATATCAACCCATTTCTTTGAGTCTATCATACCAGCCACATGCTTTGTTGCATCAGCGGCGGGACAACCGATGGTAACTGCGGAGATGTGCAATCCCAATTCCATTGCACGACGCTTAATATTTATCAGATCAGCTTTCTCAGTTGGGAACATGCCGGTCAAAAGCTCAACACCATCCAGATCAAGCTCGTAAGCCTTATCCAAAAATGCGTATACGTTCATCCTACCATCAGCGAAAAGTTGTCTGTAAGAATATGTGGAACACCCTATTTTCATTTTTTTCTCCTAATAATATGAACATTAATAATTAGTCGGGGAATCCAGTATTAAAGCTTTTAAATCCCCCTAACCCCATAGGCATTAAGCTAAGAGATTTTGATAATTCAAACTTATTATATTAATCTTTACTCATAAGCCTATAAAACCACGTGAATAAAGCATTTGTAACCCCCTTTTAGCTAAAAGGGGGAAGGGGGAATTTGATTAAATAAACATATATTGAATGAATCTATCTAAAGGTATTTAGCTTCTCATCATAACACCATTAATATTTATAAGTATCTATTGATCCGATAGCCTTAATCAAATCCCCCTTTATCCCCCTTTAGCTAAAGGGGGAATCAGTAATTGATCAAACTCAGTTTGAAACTGATCATATCTCCCATCAGGCGTCATGATTTCTAAGCGAATAATACACGGGCTATATCTTCTCTTGAAAATTCATCTACTCCTGGGATATGACCTGTAGTTTTGCCGATCACTTCTGTTTCAATACCTGCATCATGGCAGATAGCTTTGACCTTGTTCTCAACGTAAGGCTCATTATCCTCAAGAACCAAAACTTGAGACGCCGATCTCAAAAAATTAACAATGATCTCCTCTGGAAGCGGATATATTGTTCCTAGCTTGAGGATACCAAATTCATACGTTTTGTCCTTCAGAGCATCCATGAGTTTAGCATAAGAAAATCCAGCAGTAATGACACAATGTTTCATGTTACTGCCGATCACCTTGTTAAACTCAGAATTCTTGAACCTTTGCTCGATCCGTCCAAGTTTATTATGAAGTTTCACATGATTTTCCAGAACGTTGAAGGTCGTTGATATCCATCTATTTCTTTGCCTTACAAATCCCTTTGATTCTGTTTTTATTGGGTCTTCTATTTTGACAGAATCTTTCATCACAGAGAAACTGTGTATCTCTCTGATGATTACTATGGTCTGGAACTCCTCAGAAAGCTCAAAGGCATTGATAACCATGTCCTTAGCTTCTTGAGGTGACGAAGGCTCCATTAGTGGAAGCTCAATAAAGTCCATAATCAGCCTTGTATCCTGCTCATTTTGAGACAACAGCGCACCCGGATCATCACCCAGAAGTATAACAAGTCCGGCATTAACGCCTGTTAGATTAGCGGTCATTATAGGGTCTATGGTGATATTCATTCCAACGCTTTTTAAGCAGACCATTGCTCTGTCACCACCGATGGAAGCACCTAAAGCAATCTCAAAAGCAACCTTTTCGTTAGCAGACCATTCTACGTGGCACTCTGGATTATCCTTCGACAATTCGAGAATACCCATTAGCACTTTAGTTCCCGGAGACCCGGGATAACCAGTTACCACTCTTACGTCAGATTCTATCGCACCTTGAGCGATAGCTTCATCGCCTGTTAATATCTTTTCCATTATTATCACCACGTAACTTTTATCGGTTCGCCGATCTCAGCGGATTTCTTTACAGCCCTGCAAATAGCGACAGCCTTTTTCCCCGCTTCTCCACTAGCTAACGGTTCTTTACCTGTCTTGGAACATTCAATGAAATGATTAAGTTCATTCTTGAATGAGTCCACACCAGCGTAGACTTCCTCTTTTGCATTATTCGGGTCTTTGCGGAATGCGTACCTGATCTTTTCCGCGGAATCAAAAGAACCGGTAACCTCCGCAACACCTTCGTCAGTAGCAACAAAATAATCTTCAAAATTGAAAGCAGGTATGGATACCATTCCAGCACCAACCGTTGCAATAGCACCACTTTTAAATCGGAAAGTATATACAGCACAGTTGATCTGCGGTTTACGTTGTTCAGCAAAAAAAGAATCGCCTTCGGCATAAACAGTATCAACGTCACCCATGAGAAATCCGAGCATATCTGCCGCATGAACAGCGTTTTCAAGTATAGGTCCACCGCCGTCATCCTCTGCCCAGAACCAGTCTTTTGGAGACATCCATGGGTGTGGATACCTGTGGATCATGTATTTGATTGGTCCCAATTCACCTTCTGTAAGTTCTTTCAGCCTGACAAGAGCAGTCACAAATCTCTTTTTATGTCCGATCATCAGGGTTACGCTGTTAGCTTTGCAGACGTCAATCATCTTCTGGCAATTTTCAACGTAGTTCGCCATTGGTTTCTCAACAAATACGTGAACGCCTTTCTCAGCCGCTAGTTTTGTCAATGGGTAATGACTTTTCGGCGGGGTAGCAACGATAATGCCATCAAGCTTCTCTTTCTCAAGCATCTCCTCAGTAGAAGTGTAAGCCTTTACGTTGTATTTTTTACCGCAATCATCTGCAATCGTGTTTACTATGTCGCACACGCAGACGAGTTCAGCATTTTCCATACTACTGACTTTTGATACATGTGTTGCACCAGCACCAGCAAGTCCAATCACAGCAAGTCGCATATCTATATCCTCCCATAGTTAATCAGGAATTTAGCCACAGATTCACACGGATAGACACGGAAGAAGATACAAGATATGAGATTATCTTTTATTATTATGACTTTTTCACTTATAGAAATAAAAAGAAGTTAAACACGGAGACACAGAGGCACGGAGAAAAAAAGGAAGGCAGAAGGATGATGGATGAAAAAGAAGAAATGAGTATTATAGTTTCATCCTTCATACTTTCTAAGTTCTCTCCGTGCCTCTGTGTCTCCGTGTTTTTTTTGAATCCTGCATCATTTTCTTCCTATCCGTGAAAATCCGTGTATATCCGTGGATAATTATTTACTAACAAAAATCTCGTAAGCATTATATATTGTTATATCCAGAGAATCAAGCAAAATAGCAGATTTCGTTAGATCAAGTTCTGATGACACACTCCGCCCTTGATTTTATCTTTTGGCAATCAGCTTCCGCCCGGTTGTGTAAATATCACATTTTCATATTATAGAATTTCGTTTTCTATATCTTCATTTTCAAGTGACTCAATATACTCGCTGAGTATTTTTCGGCTTCTTTCGACGTCCTCTTTTGGAACCAGCAAAATACCCCAGTAGTATGTAGACCATGTACTTCCGATCCCATCATACCATGGAATCTTTGCCGATTTCAGTATAGCTGTGATCCCATTATTTATGAGTATGCCTTTCATCATTACGCCTGAGACTTCATCAGGAACTTTCTCAAGCTCAACGAGATCAATATATTCAGGTTCTTCTTTTGGAGGAAGCTCATCAACAAGTTCAACTTGACAGTCAGGACAAACCTCTACACCCTCTATGTATTCTGCACGACAATTTGGACAATATGCCATTTTTCATTTCTCCTTTAACTAGATTATATCTATCTTGGTCCAAACAGCTTAGTTCCTATCCTCACCATATTACTACCCTCTTCAATGGCTATCTGATAGCTGTTACTCATGCCCATAGATAGAATTTTAATATTAGTATTCGGAATGTTATGGGACTTCACCTCATCAAAAAGCTGTTTCATACGCTTGAGATATGGTCTTGCTTCTTCTGGATTCTCGAAAAAAGGCTCCATTGTCATCATGCCTTCGATTCGCAGGTTTGAGAGTTCTGATACCTGATGGATTAAGTCAAGAATTTCATCTGGATTTGTGCCACTTTTGCTCTCTTCATTACCAATATTGACTTCGATGAATACTGACATGATCTTAGATATTTTTGCACACTGCTGGTCAATCTCTTTTGCAAGCCGAAGGGAATCAACACTCTGGATGCAGTCGGATATTTTTATAGCGTCTTTGGCTTTGTTTCTTTGCAGATGTCCGATTATATGCCATTTCAGCCCTTCAATCTTCTTGTATTTACTAATTGCTTCTTGAATGTAGTTTTCACCAGCGATCTCGATACCAGCCTTTGCCGCTTCCTCTATCTCCCCTATTGTCCGTCCCTTAGTAGCCGCTACTATCGCCACACCTTTTGGGATGGTTTTTTTTATTTCCTCATATCTCTCTTTTATGACACTCATTAATCACCTCATAAAATCTATTAACCAACGTATTTCGGGTAGTGCTATTTAATTTCTTAACCTTACATTATGCGGAGATAGTTGACATATTCCCTCTATTTGCTCTGACTGATTTGGTCAAGTTCTCTGAGCAATTCCTCTTCTCTTGGAGTCAGATTTTGTGGAACCGCTATTGTAACTTTTACAAATTCATCACCGACCTGTCCGCTTGCATCGGGGATACCCTGTCCACGCAGACGGAACGTTTGATTGGATTGCGTTCCACGAGGGATTTTTAGTATAGCATTTCCCTTGAGAGTTGGGACTTTTACCTCTGTTCCAAGAACTGCCTGTGTATATTTAACAGGAAGTTGATATATTATGTCACGCCCTTTACGCTCAAACGTAGGATGTTGTTGAACCTGAAGCACAACGTATAGATCACCCGGCGGACCGCCGTTAGTTCCAGCTTCACCTAATCCAGCGAGTCTTAGGACTGTTCCTGTATCAGAACCGGGTGGGATTTTTACGGAGATCGTTCTCAATGCTGAGACCATTCCCTTACCAGCGCAGTTTGGGCATGGATTAGCTATGATCTTACCTGTACCGCCACAACGTTTGCATTGCGTAGTGACGTTAAAAATTCCCGATCTCCTTTTAGCGCCTTGTGAGATAAAACCTCTACCATTACATTCCGGGCAAGTGGCAGGATTTGTGCCGGGTTTTGCACCTGTACCACGACAAGTATCGCAATTTTCTGTCCTTTGAACCTGTATCTGTTTTTCGGCGCCAAGAACAGCATCCATAAATGGAATAGTCAGAGTATACTTCAAGTCAGCGCCTTGTTCTGGACCTGTCTCCCTCATCCCAAAAGATATATCGCCAAAAATATCACCGAAGTGACTGAAAATATCATCATTACTTGTAAATCCCTGAAAACCTGTGTCGTGAACGCCTTCCATGCCGCGCTGATCATAAGCTTGCTTTTTTTCCGGGTCACTGAGTACTTCATAAGCGTTGGATATTTCCTTAAATTTCTCCTCAGCTTTTTTATTTCCTGAATTTTTGTCGGGATGATACTTCATTGCCAGTTTTCGATAAGCTTTTTTTATGTCTTCAGGCGTAGCGTCTTTGCTTACGCCCAGTACTTCATAATAACCTTTTCCATTCATTTTACTTACCTTCTTTTATTATCGAGATCGTCAATATGCCATCTGTATATTCTGCAAGTATATCGTCACTCTTGATTGCAGTCGGTAAAATAATATCTCTTTCAAAGTGACCGTATTGCCATTCCTGCTGAGAGTGAGGTTTATCTGAACCTATACGAACCCCGCTGATTGTAATTATTCTATCCTGCATTGAAATGTCAATATCCTCTTTTTTCATACCCGGTAATGCGATTGCAATTATAATTTTATCTTCATCATCATAAACATTGATTGGAGGAATAAATGACGTTAATTTTTCTTCTACTCTTGGGCTTGGTATTTTCCTGAAGAAATCCTGAAAGATACGGTCAACTTCCTCATGAATCGCTTCAATTTCTTTGAACATATCCCATCTTTCTACTGCCAATTTTAGTGCCTCCTTTAAATAGCTATAATTTTTTCTAACTTGACAATGTTAAATTAGGAAAAAATGTAGTTGTCGCCCAGATTTCTAATCTTGAAGTTCCTTATATTATCTTCAAAAACCAAGCTGGAAGCTTGGGCTACTCTTAAATCTAATATTGTTCTCCTTAATATCATCCTTCCATAGTGTTTTTATTCGTAAGCAGAACCTTTTATGTTCTCTATGTATTGCTCTGCGGCAAATGCGGCGGTTGCGCCTTCCCCACAGGCTGTTATTATCTGTCTGAGGAGTTTCTTTCGGGCATCGCCACATGCAAATACTCCGGGAACGGAAGTTTTCATATTATCGTCTGTGAGTATATAGCCTCTTTCGTCCATCTCGACAAAGCCTTTTACAAAATCGGTACCTGGCATGAATCCAACGAATATGAATACGCCATCACATTCCAGAATCTTCTCTTCATTACTGTCAACGTATCCGAGTTTAACCCCGCTTACTTTATTCTCACCCATAACCTCTTTTACAAACGACTTCCATTCAAATTTCACTTTATCGGGCATACCGAGTATCTTATCCTGCAAGATTTTAGTTGCTCGCAATCGGTCACGCCTGTGAATAATAGTGATCTCAGATGCGAATTTAGTGAGAAAAAGCGATTCTTTGATGGCGGTATCACCTCCACCGACGACAACAACACGTTTGCCTTTATAAAACATTCCATCGCAGGTAGCACAGCATGAGACGCCTTTTCCCCAGAAATGGTCTTCCCCCGGAACCCCCAGATGCTTATGATATGCCCCTGTGGCAATTATGACGCCGATAGCTGAAATAGTTTCATCACCAAGATGAATGATTTTACGTTCTTGATCAGCCGGCGCTTCGATACCCGTGACTTCACCCATGCGTATCTCGACACCGAATTTAGTTGCCTGTCCAACCATTCTGTCAATGAGTTCAAATCCGCCGATAGGTTCAACGAATCCGGGGTAGTTTTCCAGTATATCCGTAGTCACGACTTGACCACCGGGGCTGAGTTTCTCAAGAATCAAAGTGCTTAGACCTGCACGTGCGCCGTATATGCCGGCTGTCAGTCCAGCGGGACCACCTCCGATAATAACAAGATCAAATAATTCTGACATAATTGATAAATCTCCTATTATGTAGTCACAATCTCACCCGTTTTCTATTTTTAATCCTTCAATGCCATCTAAACGCCAAAGGTCATTATCTGCTGATACTAATATTTGGTTGTATTGAATTGCTGTGGTATCCAATAAATACATTTTTAGAACTCCGCCTTTGTATCTGCGTCTTTAATCGCTTTTATTATACGAGTTTTTCACTTGGTTGATGAATAGTCATAATTCATGAAAAAACACGGAGACATAGAGGCACGTAGAGAACTTAGAAAGGATGAAGGATGAAATTGTAATATTTGATTCTTCTTTTTCATCCATCATCCTTCCGCCTTCATCTTTTTTCTCCGTGCCTCTGTGTCTCCGTGTTTAGCTTCTTTTTATTTCTATAACTGAAAAACTCGTATTAAGTAAATGAGGAATTATGATGTGAATTACCTACGAATAATGAAGGTTAAATAATTAATCGGGTAATAGCTAAACGACTTTAAGAAACCTTTTTAAACTTTAGGAAATAGAACGCGGATAAACGCGGATCAGGCGGATTTACGCGGATCGAAATAAATAAATAAAAATCCGTTTAATCCGCATCATCAGCGTTCTATTCCTAAAAATTTAACATCATTTCTTAAACTTGCTTAGGAATCCAGAAAACCCCGATAATTTTATTACCCGATTGATTATTTAATCTTCATAACTCGTAGGCTTCTTGCTTCAACGAAGGGCTACTCAGCAACACTTTAAGAAAGTGACCCGTCACCTTCCACGAGGAACTCCCCTCTCCACGAGCGATTCGGGCTATCCCAGCCCTAGTGTCCACTTGTGTTATCGTGGACAGTAAATATTGTATCATGAAGATAGTTTATAGTCAACAGATATGCGATTAGGAAAATCGCATAAATCTTATATCCAATACGAGTTTTTCAGTTAGTTGATGAATAGTCATAATTCATGAAAAAACACGGAGACACTGAGGCACGGAGAGAACTTGGAAAGTATGAAGGATGAGTGATGAAGGATGAAACTGTAATACTCGTTTCTTATTTTTCATCCCTCATCCTTCCGTCTTCATCCTTTTTCTCTGTGCCTCTGTAGCTCCGTGTTTAAATTCTTTTTATTTCTATGAGTGAAAAACTCGTATGACTAAAAACTATGATCCTGTTTTCTTTGTGTATTAGTGTCTTTGTGGTTATCTCTCAGCGGACGAGAAGTTTATGCTTGGGCTGTTAATTTTTTGCTTGACTCCTGCATTGATTTATGTTATCTTAGTTCCAGAGGAAAATATCGAGGACGACTCGTTCCGCCTGAATCGAAAAATATTCTGCTGTGTGAAAGTTGCTTTGCAAAGATTGAGTATATTGGCAGGCAGATCGTCAAGGATGATGTAATGATCGTTTGAAATCGCTAGTCGCAATATTGCACACTTATCATTAACTAATGACAGAATGTCAAATAACATAGAATTTCACTTTGGTACTCTGCAAAGTATTGTGAATAAAGGGTTTATTCGTATTTTTACATGAGTGATCATGGTTGAGTGAGATTCGCAAAATTATACACAGGTTACGGAAAAACTTGTAGAACCGCATTAAATAAGGATTTAAGACCATTTTTATCAACAAAAAAAAGTGAGAAAAATGGCAATTTACTTGACAAAAACACTTCGAGAAAGGGGGTTACGGAAAATGCCCCTCTAAAGCCTTTATTCATAAGGGTTTAAAAAGGGGTCTATCGGAATCGTTGACCAGCTTTGTATGGGATTGAGACCTGTTAAAATCGTCAAGACCTTCTGCATGTCTTGTAAAATCGGAATCGTTGACCAGCTTTGTATGGGATTGAGACGAGTGCTGGAATGGAGTCCTAAAAGTTCCAATGAAAGATCAGAATCGTTGACCAGCTTTGTATGGGATTGAGACGTGTCGAGTCCTTTATTGACATAAGCCCCGATATTTCATCAGAATCGTTGACCAGCTTTGTATGGGATTGAGACAATGGATGATAGAGACGAAAAAGGCAAATTTATTAAGATCAGAATCGTTGACCAGCTTTGTATGGGATTGAGACTCTTAATCGATTTACCTCTTACCTTGTAAGTATTATTATATCAGAATCGTTGACCAGCTTTGTATGGGATTGAGACTCATCTTTGTAGACAACCTCTAGGTCTATGTCGTCTTTTAATCAGAATCGTTGACCAGCTTTGTATGGGATTGAGACCTATTACTCGTATGCCATTCACCGCTAATCCTGTTATCAGAATCGTTGACCAGCTTTGTATGGGATTGAGACATTATACAGTGGAACCATATAACCCGAGTGTTCTTAGTGTTTTTTGTGCCTTCGTGTTTAAATTTTTACAATGTCGATGAAACACAGTGAGGGTTTATTAAGGATGAATATTTACGTTTCCAAACTCGGTGATGATTCTGATGGCTCTTCATGGACTAATGCCTTTACTACGATACAAAAAGCTCTGGATTCTATACCAGACGATAATGGTGGTCATCAAATCATCATACGCCCGGATACTTACATGGAAGGGATGCTCTCTCCTGTATTTAAAGGGGCAATCGGGGCGTATAATGAATTAATCGGGGATGTTGATGGACGCTATGGCTCCGGAACTACCGGCTACGCAATTATTGACTGCGGGGATACATCCAAAGGATTCAAAAGCTATGACTGGTATGGTCCTATCAGGGCATATAAACAGGGCTGGTCAAAAGAACATAATGAGCCATCTTTTTCTGCAATAGGCTGGGACCGCTGGCTACTTCGTGGTCTTTACGTCACCGGTGGGGATGGTGGATTGATGTGGGACCTTGTTGACCAGACAGAACCATTCACTGTAGTTGTTGAGGATTGCGTTAGTATTGGGCGCGCATTCGGTGGAGGCGTCGCTAGTTGCCTTTCTCGACCTGATGAGCCTATCACGTTCAGGCGATGCGTATTATGGGCTTTAGACTTTTGGGGTGATACTGCCGGCGCTTATGTCAGGGTAGAGAACCCATCTATGCCCGATGTACCAGATGTAATTTTTGAGGATTGCACTATGGTCAGCCCTCAATGTGCGCTTAAAGGTGGTAATTACGGATTTCACACCTACATGCGAATTAAAGTGAATCGGTGCAGGCTTGTGGCGATAAATTTTTCACAACCTGCCGGAACTCCAACCGATGGCGTTATTCAGAGTGTTCAGAATGGCAAATACGTTCATTTTGATATTGAAGATTCCACTGTGATGGGCTATAAAGTATTTGGTGTTACAGTAGATAAGGACAGTATGAAAGACATCGAATATACAACAAAAGGCGCTGTTCAGGCTTACGTGCAGTTTCAGCAAGATGTACCAAAAGGCTTTTATCGTTTACAGCAGTGGCACGTTGATGCTTTCCAAACTATATTACCTCCCAAGCCTAAGCGAGAGCTTGAGCTAACAGAGCATGGAGAAATGATCTGCAAAGATATGTGCGAATTATCGGGCATTGTGTGGAAAGGGCGATTGTGTCATCTAGCATGTGTCAGACCTGCGGGTGGTGGAAGTGTCAACGATTATTATCTTGAACTTACAGATGCAGATACCGGGAAAGTGCTTGCAAAGTTTGCTGAGGGATATGGGCTTGCCTGCGCTCACGTTAAAGATGGTGTATTTTATGCTTTTGCCTCTCTTTACGAAAACAGTACGTGGAACAACGTCACGCTTTTTAAATCATCTGATCTCAAAAACTGGGAAAAGAAACTGGTGATTGAGCAGGATAATGAGCATATCTTTAACACTTCGGTATGTGATGGACCCGATGGCTTCGTTATGGCTTACGAAACCGATGATCCGAAATATCCAGCCTTTACGGTTAAATTTGCAGTATCAAAAGATATAGAGAATTGGCAAAAAGTTCCTGATGCCATCTTTGGAACTAACCGATATACCGCATGTCCCTGCATCCGATACGTCAATGGTTACTATTACACCCTGTATCTGGAAAATAGAAGTCCGAGACATTATTATGAGACTTACGTTACCAGATCAAAAGACTTGAAAATATGGGAACTCAGCAGCGCAAATCCTGTTCTTCGACCAACTGAGATTGACGATTGCATTAATGCTTCCGATCCTGAGATTGTTGAATTCAATGGCAAAGTTTACATATACTATTCGGTAGGCGATCAGCTTACGTGGATGAATATTAAAAGAACTACTTATGATGGTTCTCTAAAGGATTTCTTTGAGTATTGGTATCAACAGCCGGGCGTCAAAGATCACGGAACTAATGCTTTGAAATAAGGTTCTTTGGTAATTTACGGGGATAATATTGTAGGGGCGAAGCTTATGCTATTGTGAACTATTATATAATCAGCGTTTATGAGGCAAATGTTTCGTCCCTACGACTCATCACTTTTCTAGCAGATTGTATGCGTTATTATAGAAAATATCCTCTATATCGGTCTGTGTTAAGCCACAAGCTAGTGATGCGTTTTTGAAGGAAAGTAACTCCTCGTATAGCATAAACGTATATGAATCCTCTTCTTCAATATTTCGCCTTGTTCTGCTATCCTTCCAATCTGCATGACGTACGTAATTCACGTATTCATCACCCTCACAGATACGCTTTGCCCTCATAGCTGTTATAGGCATGTCACTGCCGAATAATATACGCTTTGCTCCAACCTCACGGATCAAAAGTTCCATTACTGATTGATTGGTACTGGCTGATATATCAAAAAGCAAGTTTTCGTAGTCTTTTAATGCAGGTATACCGATCATGCCATGTCTTGGACAATATGAACGCCCTATATGTGCAATGATGATCTTTATATTTGGGTAAGTTTTCGAGATTTCCTTGAGTTGAGCGATATTTACGGGATCAGCTAAACGATCAGGACGTGATATGTGAAGCATCACGATCCAGCCAAGTTCCTCTGATGCTTCTAAATGGCTATGGGGCAAATAGTCAAATATAGTTACCTCTGAGTCTGGTATGGCATCCTTAATCATGTTGGGATATGGCTTTATACCTTTGAATTTTGTAGATTTCATGCGGGTGATTAATTCGTCTTTAGACCAATCTGGTGAAGTCCACATCAATCCCCAAATGCTGTCATACTGTTCCAATTCTTTTGCTAGATATTCGTTGCGCTCATCTACGTCATTACGGTCACAGATGGGGAAACATACTGGAAAAACTTCTTTTCCGGGGAACATTTTAAGATAGGCGCTTAACAGATTCGGCACAAGCATCCCATGACCAAACGTGACCCATTCCGCCCACGTAGTAGGTTTTGGATCACCGGGTTTAAGTCCGGGATTATTACCAGTATGAGAGTGAACATCTATTATTTTTTCGGGTAGAAACTCTTTTAGATGCTCTTTATAAAATGGCAGATCAATTTTGTAATAGTATGGTGTTATATCAAGGCGCCCTTGTCGAAGATCATTCATAATTATTACTCCTGTGACTTAATTTTGCCAAATGTAGATTTTGATTTTCCAGATGGATTAACACTTTCTGAATTTGCTGATTTTATTTGTAAAGCTTTTGCAGGATTATCAATGAGTAGTTTATCTATGATTTTTTTGTCTATTCCCGATTGCTCCATAAGTGGAACAAAACCTTTTATCAGATAGGCGAATCCCTTTATGTTACCGCCTTTTGGTTCACCTACATTATACCATCCTGCGTCTTGTGACAAAAGTAATCGGTCTTCGTGACCTTTATCAATCATCATTTTGATAAGCTGGATGTATCTATTGGCTTCTCCTTCGCTTATGCTGTCATATTCTACATACGCCCCTTGTTCTGCAACGGATAAATGATACTTGGTATCGCCTTCTGCACCTGCATGGACAAATATAAATTTATCCGGTGGAACATTCTCAGATTTCAGTATATCCAGAGATTCCATCACAGCGATGCCGTTAGCTGTGTGGCTTGCGATAGTAGCACCAGTCGCTTTGCTTGTTATAGCGGCGGCGTGAACGATCTTCTGTTGTATGGGAATAAGAGTGCCGGGGTTGACGGCGATCTTAATAAATCCAGCTTTAATATTTGTATCCTCTATGCCTTGTTCTATCTCATTGATCCACATCTGCGCCAGTTCATCTGCTGATTTTTCAAAAGCATACTTGGGAAGGTATGGCTCTTTATACATGCCAGTATTGGTGATTATGTGCATATCAGCGGATTCTGAAAGCCTTGCTAATAATGCAGGGTCTCGGGCAAGGAACATAGGAGTACATTCAGCGAATCCTGTAACGCCAAGCCCTTTGATCTCTTTTAGATAGGGAAGCATCACTTCAAAGACTTCATCAGGATTATAGCGATTTTTATCAACTTTGTCTGCGCCTATGAAATCCACCATTATATGCTCATGTATCAGCGTCATACCAAGCTGACTTGGTTTAATGAGACCTCGAACAGTTTGAATAAAAACTTCATCGTTTTGCATTGCATTTTCCTTATCATCAGAAGCTAAAATATTAGAATTTAGATTCGTTAATAGACTGACAGAAGCCAATCCAGTAACCATGTTTTTTATAAAATTCCTTCTGGTAAGTTCGTTTTCCATTTTTTCCCTCTCTATTGATACAGTCCAAATATTGATAATCTGAAGCCTTTCGTTACATAAATCAGGAACGTATAAGCAAATTTAGGATTCATGATTGCCTTCTTTAATGAAAAGATAACACGTTTTGAGTAATTTGGCAAGAGTTTTCAAAAGTGCAGATAATTTTCTCCTTGACATACTTAACTCTTGTGTAGTATAATATAGTTGAATCGTTGATATATATTATAGGAATGAATATTGGAAAGGGGTGAATAAGATGGTAGCGTTGAATATAACTCAGGCAATGAATTTTATAAGCACTGAGAAGTGTAACAAATGCGGCTCTCAAGCAAAAGGTCTTGTTTACCGTAATCAAGCAGTAACCTACTATTGCAAAAGATGCCTTCGCAAACATACAAAACAGGATGAAATGCTGATCAAAAGCAGTGACATCAAGGCACTCAACAGACAATAAATATGAGGAATAAATCATTTTTTCTGATACAATAACTGCTCAATGTAGGGTACAAGACTACTTTTCTTACATTAAAGTTCCGTCTTACCAGATCGGAATATTGCTTTACTCGATCGATAACTGTTTCTTTATCCATTGGTAAGAATCCCTAGTTTTTTGAAGAATGTCTTTACATGATTCAAAGTTCAAACTACGCATAATTTTTTCTTTGATTTTTTTTCACCACGGAGAACACAGAGAGCACGGAGAGGAATTTTTTCTTATTTTCTCTCCGTGTTCTCTATGGTTATTTTCTTTTTGTTTCTATAAGTGAAAAACTCGTAATAATATACAGAATCCAAATAAATAAAGATAATTGATGTCCCTAAAGAAATATCGGTACACAGAGATTTTACAAGACTTCTTCTGTAAAGTCAACGAGAATGTTTTCCTTCAAACTCTTTGGCATTTATGTCTAATTTTATTATGAAACTGAATAATAGGGTGTTTTTGATAGACAATAACAGTTTTTTCTGATAAAATGAATAGTAATGACATATACACAATATATAAAAAAAGGATGGGAATTATGAGTTTTATAGGGACATGGCATATTTACGAGATGGAAAATTGGAACGAAGACTACTTTAATATGGAAGTTCAGGCTTATATCACGATAAATTCAAGCTATGGTGGAGAATTCCAGTTTGGCTTAGTTTATGGTAATATTGATGGTGAATTAGCTAGTCGTCGTGGTGTTGAAAGGCTTGAATTCACATGGGAAGGCAACGACGAATGTGATACCGCTTCTGGTTCTGGATGGCTCAAGATGAAGGGCATGGATGAAATTGAGGGTGAGTTCAGAATCCATCATGGAGATAATTCAACGTTTTATGCTAAAAAGGCGATCGGATAGGCTATTTTGGTCCGTAGATTGAGTCGAGAAACAAGACCCAACCATCGCTTTAGCACATACAAAAGCCTTATGGAATCAATAACATGAAAGTTCCGCATCCAATACAATATCAGGGAAGCAAAAGAAGCCTTGCATCAACAATTCTACGCTACTTCCCTATTAAATTTCCAAGACTTGTAGAACCCTTTGCAGGCACAGCAGCAATCTCGATAGCTTGCGCCGCAAGGGGAAAAACTAATTCCTACTGGATTAATGACTTAAACAAACCCCTTGCTGAATTACTTGGTTTAATTATCTCTCTTTTAATTTGAATACCCCTAGCTGTTGCTATGGGGATGAAAAATTAATGCGATTTTCCTAATCGCATATATACTAACTATTGACAATTTACACGCCATTTGATATACTTGTAAGTATGAAAATAAACAAAGCGTTCAAATTCAGAATATATCCCGATAATACACAAAAACAATTCCTAGCTCAGTCTTTCGGTTGTGCTAGATTTATATATAACCGCTTTCTACGTCAACGTATTGACTACTATGCAGAGAACGCTAAAGGATTGACATATCACAATAACGCCCTTGCTTTAACACAACTAAAAAAACTACCTGAATTTGAATGGCTTAACGATATAAACTCTCAATCGCTACAATCAGCGCTCCGTAATCTTGATACTGCATATAGCAATTTCTTTAACAAAAAAGCTAAGTTCCCGAACTTCAAAAAGAAATCCAATAAGCAATCTTTTAGCGTACCTCAAAACTTTTCAATACATGATAATGAACTCGATATTCCTAAATGCAAAGGTATCAAGATAAAATTACACCGTGATATTGAAGGCACAATGAAATCAATCACTATCTCAAAAACGCCATCTGATAAATATTTTGCCTCTGTCCTTTGTGAACTAGAGATACCAGAACCAGTCTTTACTGGTGGTGAATCAAACTCGGTTTCTAACCGATCAAATAACGAAATCGGCATTGACTATGGCGTTAAAGCCTTTATAACAACGTCAGATGGTAATATCATTGAATCGCCTAAATTCCTTAGAAAATCCGAAAAGAGATTAAACCAACTTAACAGGTCGTTTTCTAGGAAACAGGATAACGCTAAGAACCGATATAAAGCACAGAAACTACTTGCACGACAACATGAGAAGGTATCTAACCAACGTCAAGACTTTCTTCATAAGCTGAGTAAACAACTCGCATGCGATAACCAAGCAATCTATATTGAAAGTCTTGCTATCCGAAACATGATACAGAATCATTGCCTTGCTAAATCCATAAGTGACAGTGGGTGGAACACATTTGTCAATATGCTCAAGTATAAAGGCAGTTGGTACGGTTGCCGAATCATAGAGATTGACAGATGGTTTCCATCATCTAAACGTTGTCATGTTTGTGGATACATAAACGATAATCTCACTCTAAAAGACAGATCATGGTTGTGTCCTGAATGTAACACTGACCATGACAGAGACGTAAATGCCGCAATCAATATATTAACATTCGGTAGGGCTGGGATAGCCCAAACCTAACGCTTGTGGAGAGGGGAGTTCCTCAGCGTCGCTGAGTAGCCCTTCGTTGAAGCAAGAAGCCCCTGCCTTTAGGCATGGGGTAATTCACATGGATCCTCCTTATCAGGGAGTATGCAACGATAGGGATTCTCGCTATTTTTCACGCATATCTTATGAGGAGTTTGTATTAGTATTATCCGAATTGAATACCCGTCAGATTCGTTATGTGGTCAGCTACGATGGAAGGATGGGTGATAAGACTTTTGGCAATCGCCTGCCTGAGGAACTTTCACTAACTTTAATCGAGTTGGAAGCAGGACGCTCTACTCAAGCAACACTACTTGGGCGTGATGACGTCACTGTTGAATCTTTATATTTATCACCACGTCTAGCGATAGAGGTTGAAGCCTTACCATATTTTCACAGCATGTCGGATGGGTAAATGGTTTGTGATTTTTTGTCTTATTACCCATCCCACGTAAGGAGAGAGTTTTGATAAAAAGATTCTTAAACGGATTCGGTATCGCATTATTTATTATTTGCACGTTGATTCTGAGTGTAAACGTCAGCATTGCTCAAGATGAATGGGATAAAAGCTATGCTAATCCTATCCTGAATCTGGGAACTGACGGAACGTGGGACAAAGGCGGCGCATCTAATCCATCGGTTATATTCAAAGACTACGAGTATAAGATGTGGTACACCGGATTTGATGGGGAACACATGCGCATCGGATACGCTACCAGCATTGACGGAACCAACTGGACAAAGTATTCACCAAATCCAGTGCTTGATTTAGGCACACAAAAGTCGTGGGATTCAATACTTATTGCAAACCCGTCGGTGTTGTTTGACGGCATCACCTACAAGATGTGGTATACCGGCTTTGATGGCGATCATATTCGTATCGGTTATGCCAACAGCGCAGATGGTATCCACTGGGAGAAGTTTCCAGAAAATCCAGTGCTTGATATTGGCGCATGGGGATCAAACAAGAACAGTGATGTATGGTCTCCAAGCGTTGTATTTGACGGTGCTGAATATAAAATGTGGTATACTGGCTTTGATGGAAACATGAAAATCGGATTTGCCCGCAGTTCTGACGGTATCCACTGGACAAAAGCAAACACACCTACGCTAGACATGGGAGTGTGGGGTTCATGGGATGATCGGGGAGTCTGGTCTCCAAGCGTATTGCTGGATGGTTTTGAATATAAGATGTGGTACACCGGTTGGAACGGCGTTAGCGCTGGTATTGGCTATGCAACTAGTACTGATGGAATCAATTGGATAAAACCTTCTAACTCCCCTGTGTTGGACCCCGGAACGACTGGAACATGGGATTATAATTACGTTAGTAACCCAACCGTAATCCTGCAAGATAACAGATACAAAATGTGGTATTCTGGATGCACTAATGATGAGATATACAAGATCGGATATGCTATTGGAGTCACTAAACCCGATATTGAGATATCCGAAAGATTCCACGACTTTGATGATGTTGATGCTGGAAATTATACAGATTGGGAATTTACCATATTTAACAAGGGAAACGCTGATCTTCTGATAAAAAATGTCACGTCTGACAATCCTGTCTTTACTGTATTTACTTCTGCTTTCAAAAATGATATGAAGCCTGTATCTGAATATGTGTTCCCATCACCTTACATCATTCAACCCCATAACAATTTAACCATCATAGTAAGATTTTTACAAGGCAAAGAAAAAACGTACAAAGGAAGTATTACTGTATCCAGCAATGATCGTGATAAACCAGAATCTATTGTACAACTATGGATGGGGAGCAAGCTTAAATATGCAAGACAGATACCTGATCGATTTAACTCTTTTGACAATGATCTATATTCTGGTATAAAAAAAGAGGATGTGCGATACCTTCAAGTTATGCTGGCAGAGGAAGGTCCATGGATCTATCCCGAAAGTGAGATTAATAGCTCTTTTGATGATTTTACTAGAATAGCTGTGATTAATTTTCAGCGTAAACATAAAATAAATGATGGAACACCCGGATTCGTCGGTGTTGAAACCAGAAAGAAATTGACAGAACAGCTTGCTAGATACAGAAAAGAGACTTATGATAGGGTTGCTATGGTTCATGATGCAGTTGTGGATAATTACAAAGATTTTCTACCAGACGATTTTCCACCTGAATTAATTCTTGCTATTGTATCTCAAGAAACGGGGTTATTCTATAACTTCAACAACGAACTCATAGAAGTACGAGAGAATGGTAATAAAGACAACGTTGGACGAGGACTTATGCAGATAACGTCATCTGAATTCGTTGGCGCAGGAAGTAGCAAGACTGACGATCAAGTCGTTTATCAGTGTCGCAACCTTCTCAACAAAGAGGCTATTTATAGCTATTATTCTAACACTCCACAGGGAGTAGCGGCAAATATAAGAGATGGTTTATATGCGCTCAAAACTAAGTATAAATCCGCAAGTAACTGTAAAGAGAGCAAAGAACTCGGTATAACTGATGAGGAAATGCGATGGATATCGTCTATACAACGTTATAATACTTATGGCAAGTTTCTTTTCAATATGGATGTGGACTCAAGTTTGTGTGATGAGCTTAACAGGTGTAATATCCCGGATAAGTTGCGAACTATTTTCGGTATCACTGGCGAATGTAGCCCATTATCTTATTCAGCCATTATCACTACTGAAGACTTAAACCGTAGATGGCGTATAGTTGATGATTGTCGCATATACATTGTCAGGAGAGATAACGACACCGCTTACGTTCACCGAGTTGGAGCGCCAACGGTCTATCTGAAAAATATAGCAGAAAAACTCAGGTTATTAAAGCGACCTTTATTGTTCCCAATGCTCAAAGACAGTCGTTTAGAAGGCATTGCAGACAAATTTGAGGCGGTTTACAATAATAACCAGACGATAACGCTTGGCTGTCCTGCGGAATTAAGCATCTATGATTCCAAAGATCGGATAACAGGTTCATTGGTTGGGACTTCAGAGAATAATTTAAGCGATAAAAAGATCAATGATGGATTCGATCCGTCAACTAAAGATATTGCAGAGGAGATACCAAACACGATATATGACAAGGACAGCAAAACAATAGTAGTACTTCTGCCATCTGATTCTTACCGTTATGTGGTCACAGGCACAAATTACGGAACTTATGAGCTTAATATCACATCTACTAAGGACGGAAAGGCGATAGCTTTTAATGCGGTTGGTATCCCTATATCATCTAAATCAGTGCATCAATACACAGTAAACTGGAACGCTCTCTCTCAGGGTAAAAAGGGAGTTATTTTGCAGATAGACTCCAATGGCGACGGCATTTTTGATAAAACCATCACCACCGATACAAAGCTAATTTTTGGCAAAGACGAACCGAGTTTGTGATGTATTTTTTTAACGATTACATTCTAATCAGAAATTGGGTTTTAATCCTGCTTGTTTGCATATTTCATTGGCTGTTATTCTATCAATCACTCGATGTCTTTTAATCGGTAATGTTTTTTTGTCATTTGTGTAGATAGAATGTTTTCCGCCTTCATGCAACAAATAAAATCCACTTTCTTCAAGATATTTTATTAAGTCACGACGTTTTATTGGCATATCAGATCTCAACAGGGATTTGCTCTAACAATGCCATTCCTTGTGGAATCTCTTTATTTTGCATTCTGTAAGCAATTATCATTTCATGTAAAGCGTCTTGGATCATTTCTCTACATTCTTCTATAGTTTTCCCTTCGCTTATGACTTCAGTCCACTCTATTAATTGACCCATATAACCAGAATCTATTTTTGTATATTTTGCTGTATAGGTGCTTAACATAAATATTACCCCTTTTATATAAATATCTTGTAATTCACAATCCCCATAACGGGACCAATTATCGCCCAGATACTGCCTATCACGTAATCACCGAGTATCAGACCGAGAAAGAACGGAATCGCCTTACGGTGCATACCCATACCGCCTTGTTTCAGTATTATATATTTTATCAGCCAGCTTATGAAAAATGCAAACCAGAAATAGTCCATAGCAAAACTGATTGCAAGGGCATATCCTGCCGGATGTAGAGGCCACCAGAAGAAACGCATCCTTAAAAATGTCATTACGATAGTGCTAATCAATCCAATACCCATGACTGATGTACCTGTCCAATCAGTAAGTGTAGGGTTGACCATCCAGCGTTGTAATCTGTTAAACGCCTCCCATCCAAGCCACGACTTAAAACCACCAGCGGAGGCATTTCCACCATAACGATAAGTTATATCGAGATTTGACCAGTAAGTTGCGATGAAGCCTACAAATACCGCAAGGATCATAGCACCCAATAATTTTGTGTTGCTCATCTTTGCGGATTCTGACATTTTGAATGCCTCGATCTGATTCGGCATTGGATGATTTCTGTTGCACCTGTTGAACCAGTAGAACATGGACATCATTGTTAAGTTACCCGGACTCATTCGCCGTGTTCCGACTATGGATGCAAGCATATCGTGAGGATTCACGAAGTATATCTCGTGAGGTGCGCCGAACTCAGCCCGTACCCGTGCAATTGCCAGTGACAAAAGGAAGAATATGCCAAAGAAAGCGAATATTATAGCCATGCTCATACCTGCAAGGTGACAAAAGACAACAATAATCGTTAATGACAGTACCCCGCCTATAACAGCCCATCTGTATGGTAACGGTTCGTTTGAGTCGTCTATGTCTTTGCCAAGCCCAATGAGTTTTTTGAATACATCCAGAATATGCCTTCTCGTAACCCATAACGCCACTAAAGCTAACGCTATCCATGCGCCTGACGCCTGCTCGTTAAAATAAGGGAACCTTGAATCACGCAAACCCAGCGCGCTTCCGAGTATCTTCTCAACTAACCTGAATACAAAGAAAAACCAGCACGAAAACGAAAGATCAAGTGGTAAAAAGAAAGCCAGACCTATCGCAAACGGATACATAGATATATTCGTTCCGGCGATAGCGTTCCAGGGTTTTTCGGTGAAGTAATGTCCAATATCATATTGTTTTACCCAGCTTATATATGGGACAGCGGGAAATATGTAATGCAGACCGTTCATTGTGGCAATAAATCCAGCTAAACCAAAACCCATCCACATTACTTTGTTAGTGAAGAATTCAAGCTTGCCATTTCGCTGATAGGTCATAGTGAGCGGTAACTGTATGATTGGAAAGGCTAGTTTTTCTTCGTGAGTCCATCTTTTTCTAACGATAATCGTCATGCTCATCAGGAACATTATCAAAGCAGAGAAGAATATACCCCATGTTGTAAGAGGAACTATCCATGGTTTAAAGTTCTTCATATTATAGATGGATGATTCCCCACCGTAAAATCCTTCGAGTACCTTTTTATCCGTTATTGTGAGCCATTTGGGGATATATCTGAAGAATAAATCTGACCATTCATTTTCAGGAGTTGCGAACCAGAATGGATGGACGATGGTGCCGAACATATTCTGGATAGTGTCGTGTCCTGCCAGAGTCATAGAGGTAACGACCATTATGTATATAGTTAGCAATTCCCCTTGTGTTAGAGACGACTGTGGCCAACGTTTGCTGTAAAAAAAATTCAGTAGCGTCACTATAAATAACATGAATATAGGTGTAACAAATAACGGCAGGCAGGAGCCATCAAGCGCATAATACTTTACTTCTATAACCGTGACCCAATAGCAATTTATCGGTATAAGAATACACCCAAGTAAAAGCGATCTCCATGTGACGCCTAGCAATCTCTTTTTTGTTTTTACAGAATCTATGCTTTGCGTTGTATCAGTTGTTATATCTTTCATACTTTCTAAGTTCTCTCCGTGCCATTGATGAAACTCAGTTTCAAACTGATCATATAACCTACATTGAGCAGTTATTGTATCAGAAAAAATGATTTATTCCTCTAAAAAGCCTGTATATGATCAATTACAAATTGAGTGTGTCCCACTTATGAGACATCATGACAATATTATTCACCGCAGAGGCACAGAGATCACAGAGAATTCGCAGAGGTTTTATTGATTTCCCGACTCGGCGGAGCTGAGAATTGATTTTCTCATCGTTTCCTCTGCGTTCTTTGCGTCTCTGCGGTAATTTTTTATGTTTCATATATGGGACACACTCTACAAATTGAATTTGTTCAAATTATCACCAAACATAAACTTCTAGTCCGCTATTCCGGTGCAATACTCTTGAATGTGTTGAAACGTTTCACAACGAGGAAACAAGTCTTTATAGTGTTTTAAGCCATTAGCGATACTTGGTGGTATAGATACAATAGGTATTATCATCACTGACTCCTATGTTTAGATGTTCTTAATAACTGATAGTAATATTGTATCAAATCCTTAGTAAAGTGTCACCTATTTTCTGCATAACTGAAAAACTCGTATTATCACAGAATTTATTAGCAGTTATCATTCTCAATTTGGTCATTGTTATACATCCAATATGGTTTTGAATCACGCTAATATTATATCACATTTCTAACAACACTAAATAGGGCGACTACCCAATCGCATATCAAATGCTAGATTATTTTTGACGTTATTGATTAAGTATGTTATAATTGTGTAATCGTAAAAAACGTTAGCTAAACAAACTGGTGAGATTATGTATAAATTTTGGCAAAAGTCTGGAGTCTCTATCTGGACCAGCAGTCTGATTCTGCTGGCATATTCAATATTCCTCAGAAGTTTTGGTTTTGGATTATTAGACGGCGCCCGTACAAATTTTCTGATTGATACACTGAAATTGGGCAGTGGTCAGGTTCTAGGGCTGGAAGGAATACGTGAGTTACCGGGACTTGCTTTGATGTTTATAGCGATATTTTTTATGAGACTGTCTTTATCCAGAAGCTTGGCTTTTTCTATATTCATAGCAGGAATTGGCTATACATTATATGCAGTTGTTAATTCTTACCATGCCTTGATAGTAGTCGTTGTCATTTCAAGTCTTGGATTACATATGTCAATGCCATTGCATAGTTCTTTAGCCATGTGCCTAACAACTAAGGATAGAGTAGGACGGGTACTTGGTTCTCTTTCTTCTGTTGGTTCTCTGGCTTCTATTGCAGGTATCTGTGTTATTATGCTTATTTCTCGGCTTATGGAGACACTATCTTTAAGAGCCTATTATATCGCTGGTGGAGCTTTCATTATTTTATCTGCTTTTCTGATCTTTAGGATCCCCGCAAATGCCGGAGCGACCGAGATTAATCCACCTCGAATGTTAATAAAGCGTTATTATTGGCTTTACTACGTGCTAATTTTACTTCAAGGTTCTGGTCAGCAAGTTCTGGACTCGTTTTGTATGCTTTTACTGGTTAAGAGTTTCAGCCTTAAAGTCTGGAATATTAGCTTTCTATTGCTGATAAGCAGTGTTTTAAGTATGTTTACCGCTCCTTATGTTGGTCATCTAATAGACAAGTTTGGTGAAAGGAAAACTGTTCCCGTTAGCTATGTTTTTCTTTCTTTATGCTGTTTGGGCTTTGCGCTAATAAAGAACGTCATAATTCTTGAAATATTGATGGTTATGATAAGACTTCTATGGATGTTTGGTATGGGATTGTCAACTTATGTGCGCCGTATTTCCCCGCCAGAAGAATTGACGCCAACACTCTCAACAGGAATAAGTATCAACCATATAACTTCGGTAAGTCTGCCACTTATTGCAGGATGGTTACTCCCTGCTCTGGGATTTGAAGTCATCTTTTTAGGCACAGCAATTATTATAGCGATCTCAATACCATTCGCTTTCGCTATGAAGACAAATATATCTTCAATGGCATCCGAATGATGCTTTAGGATTGCGAATTTAATACTTGAAAGTTGGGTTTCGTTCCTCAAACCTACTTTTTCTGGCTTTATGTAAGCATGTCTGGAATTAAATAATGAAGATTGGTTGCAGTCCATGAGAACCGCAACCGTGTGTTCTTTGAAAATTTAATAGATATGTGGATTTATACGTCTTTTTTGCGACGGCTAATCCTGACTTTGGCATAACCAGCTAAACCTACTAACCCAGCACCGAGTAAAAGTAGAGTTCCGGGTTCGGGTATGACATCTGGTGGACGTTGAGTTCCAAAACCATCTAAAAAGACCAATCCTCCATGTCCACCTTCACTACAATCTTTTACAAACAGCTCTATCTTTATTGAGTCACCAACACCTAGCCCATGACTTGCTAGGTCAAATTGTGAGATATCCGTCCCATACCAAATATCACCGTTATCACCACTAGCATTAGTGCCAATTTTGGTAAATCCCGGCTCATTTGCACGATGGTCTTCTTGATATATTAGACCACCATTCCAAATTTTTATACTAAAATAGGGTTGAGCAGAATCGGAATGGACATAATTCGTTGGTTCTTCCAATATCGCACCCCACTTGACATAAAGCTGCAATCCTGCATCCAAATCGGCTTGGGTTACCGGTCCTGTTTGAGTTGCTGTGCTTTGATGATAATCATCCCATTCGTTGCCAACACCGGGGCTGCCAAGTAACAAGGAATAGGCTCCATAATAAGGGATTCCTGACGTCCATCCAGGGCTTGTGAGAGTAAATTGTGGAGTAAAGGTTGTAATTACGCTGTGATCTCCTGACACTGTCCAGCCAGTTGTATCGCCTGTTTCAAAACCACCATTTGTAAAAAGTGCATATACTGGTGAAGCGACCAATACCAACACTGCTACTAGAAACATCCTTTTTTTCATTTTCTTTCCCCTTGCTGTGTTCTTGTGTAGAACAGTTATAAAATTAAGCGAAAGGCAAAATACAGCATATGGATGTAGCAATTTTTATGCCAAACTGTTAATTTTGCATATAATTCGTGCAAATCCGCATGAAATCAAGAATTATAAAATTATTAAATGTATGAACTTTCATGATAGTGTCGGATATCTATACACTGAAAAGAGTGTTTGTGAAAAACTCATGACATTATCATATAATAAAATATATGGCAAAGCAGGCACTGTAAAAAATAAGTGCCAATATTAAGCATGAACCATTGATAAGAAAGGATTTCTGTTTCCCCTCCCCCTCAATCGCTCTAAATGCCAATCATTATTAACTTTATGGCACGGTTTTCATTTTATTTTTTACAATGCCGCAAAGCAAAACATGACAATGAATTAAACATAAACCTTGTAATTACATATAATTAATTGATGTCAGAAAACTGCACACTTTTTGATAAATATGTCAAAAATCTGCACAGTATGCTTACATCGTTTCATAGCAAGGGATTAGCGTGATTTTGCGACATATTCAAGTTAAGTAAGTGTGCGGATTTTCGACAACTTTAAGTTCGGAGTGACAGCTTTTGTATCCTAAAGCGAAGAGTAAACGAATTTTGTTTTCAGTTATTAGAAAGTTTAAAAATATTTCAAAAAAATATTACTATTACTTAAAGAATTTTGTTGATATTATTAGATTTATAAGTTATTATAAAAGTAGCATTACTTTAATAAAAAAAACTTAAAAACTTGTCAGGTGATGAATATGGAAAAAACATTAATAGAGTTAGATTTGCAGAAGCCTCGGAAGCCGCAGAGACCACAAAAGCCAACTTATTCGGTAAGGTCAAAAGTTCGCTCACGTCGAAAAAGACAAAGGAGAAAACAAGTTATAATTAAATGCCTCCTTCTCCTGCTTTTATTCTCATTTATAACTTTTGTTATATGGGAGTTTCGTACATCACGATTCGAGGCATGGCTTTTATCAAACTTTTCAAGTAATCTTACTTATCAGACAGAGCCGGGACCAAGTGAGTCTATTAGATTTCCTTACATAGGTCCTTATGACCAAAGGATGGGGTATTCAAAACTTCAAGATTATGTAGATAATCTCACCGAACGTGGTTATAAAGTTGAATCTCAAGCAAGATTTTCTCCGACTCTTATGAAAGTTACAAAAAGAGGAATTTTTGCGACGTACCGTGAAAAATCTCAGGCTGGGCTTCAAATATATGACCGTAACAATAAGCTGATTTCGTCTTCTTTCTATCCACAGCGAGTATATCAAAACCTTGAGGCTATACCCGATATTGCTGTCCAAACATTGCTCTTCATCGAAAACAAAGAATTACTTGATGAACGCTATCCTTGTCGCAATCCCGCAGTGGAATGGGATCGTTTCACCAAAGCAATAATTGACATGGGGATACACAAAGTTTTAAAAGATCATAAGGCAATCGGTGGCAGTACTATGGCGACACAGCTTGAGAAATACAGACATTCACCCGAAGGGCGAACTTCTGGCGGCAAAGAGAAGATTCAACAAATGGCTTCAGCCGCCTTGCGTGCCTATCTCAATGGTGAAGAAACAATGGGGGCAAGACGACAATTAGTTGCTGACTACATCAATTCTGTTCCACTAGCGGCAGTTTCGTATGGTGAAGTTAACGGACTTGGTGACGGATTATGGGCTTGGTACGACGCTGATTTCGATAAAGTAAACGAGGACCTAGCAAGCATCGAGCATGGATTGACTCCAGAGAATCTGGATAGAGTCGCTCTTTCTTACAAACAGGTTTTGAGCCTGTTCATTGCTCACAGACGACCTGGCTATTATCTCATTGGAGAGAAGAAGAATGATGAATCACCGCCTCCACCACCGCCGGAGGCATTGAATGTAAAGACCAATTATTATTTAAAGCTACTGAATAAGGATGGAGTCATATCAAGTCCACTCATGAAAGCCGCATTGAATATTAATTTACAACTTCGTAAAGCGATACCACAACAAAAAGTACAATTCGTAGAACGCAAAGCGGTAAACACTGTGCGTACCAGTCTGGCTTCAATTCTTGGTGTTCCAGTATTATACGATCTGGACCGCTTTGACCTTACTGTGCGTAGTGGTATAGACAATCAAGCACAACAGGAGATCATGAAGGTTCTACAACAGCTAAACGACCTTGAATATGCCAAAACAGCAGGAATTATAGGATCACATCTTCTTGGAAACAAAGTTTCTGGCGTAATTTATAGTTTTGTTCTCTATGAGCAAGTTGGCGGAGCAAACCTTTTACGAGTTCAGGCAGATAACCTTGATCAGCCTTTGAATATAAACGAAGGGGTAAAACTTGAACTTGGCTCAACTTCAAAACTGAGAACACTTGTCACTTATCTGGAAATAATGGCTGAACTGCACAAGAAGTATTCAGAAGAATCATCTGAAAAACTCAGAGAAGCCTTAGCTAGAGTTCCAAGCTCAGATAAACTAAGTCAATGGGGAATCTCTTATTTCTTGACTGCTTCCGATAAGAGTCTTAAAACGATGCTGGAATTAGCTATGGAAAGACGATATTCAGGTAACCCCGGCGAAAGGTTTTTCACAGGCGGAGGGTCGCATACCTTTGCAAACTTTGAGGGCTGGGAGAATAGCAAAATGGCGACAGTGACAGAAGCCTTACAGGATTCCATAAACTTATCGTTTATCCGTATCATGCGGGATATAGTCAACTACTACACTTATCAGGTTCCCGGCTCAACTGCTAGGGTCCTTGAGGATCCTAATAGCCCTATGCGAATAGAATATCTCAGACGTTTTGCAGATAAGGAAGGTCTGATATTCCTGACTAGATTTTACAACAAATACAAAAATAAAAAAATGCCGGAGTTGCTTGATACAATCGTAAATGACATTAATCCTACGCTTCCAAGACTGGCTGTCGTTTTTCGTTCCATAAGACCAGATGCACCCATTGCTGAATTTACAGCATTTATGCAGTCACAATCTGGAAAAAGCCTTGACAGTGAGGATATAAGTGATTTATATGACAAATATTCTAAATCCAGATTCAATCTAGCCGATAGAGGTTACATTGCACGACTTCATCCTCTTGAGTTGTGGACAGTAGAATATCTGACGCAACATCCCAGTGCACCTTTTAATGATCTGAAAAAAGAAAGTGCAGAGGAACGTCAGGCAGTTTACTCTTGGCTGTTTAAGACGAGTAGAAAACATGCTCAAGACATTAGAATCCGTACTCTTATCGAAATCGAGGCTTTTCAGGAGATTCACAAAGCATGGAAGCGTCTCGGTTATCCTTTTGATTATCTAACTCCGTCTTATGCGACTGCTATTGGAGTCTCTGGAGACAGACCAGCGGCATTGGCTGAATTAATGGGTATCATACAGAATAAAGGGATTCGATACCCAAGTGTAAAGATGCAGAAGCTTGAATTTGCTAAAGATACTCCTTATGAGACTGTAATGACAATTGACAAAAATGCGGGCGAACAGGTTATTGCACCTGAGATCGCAGTAATCGTGAAGAAGGCACTTATCAACGTTGTGGAAAATGGAACCGGGATACGATTATATAAAGCCTTCAAGAGAACTAATGGAACTGAGGTCCCCGTGGGCGGAAAGACCGGTACAGGCGATAACCGTCGTGATATTTACGGAGCCGGAGGAAAACTTATTGATTCTAAGGTCATGAGCCGAACCGCAACTTTTGTTTTCTTGATCGGGGATCGATTCTTCGGAACCTTAACTGCTTATGTGCAAGGTGATGAAGCCGAACAGTATAGATTCACCAGTTCATTGCCCGTCCAATTGGTTAAAGTTTTGGTGCCGAAAATTATGCCATTAATCGAGTATAAACCTCCTCAACCACCCCGTCCACCAGTGATAAAAAAAGTGGCTCCGGTTGCTACAATGCAATCTCCAGCAATGACAGCGACAAAATCGGTTTCGACTCCTCCTATTACAACGATAATTGCGCCAAAGACCGGGGGAACACAGACGCCTGTGAGTATTAAACCACCAAATACAGTAATACAACTAAAATCACCACAGGAATCTTCGATAGAATCTGAAAATACAGGCATGGTATCGGAATATACTGTTAAATTAGGAACTTTTGCCTCCAGAGATAATGCTGATGAACTTATAAAATCGCTGAAAGCATCTGGATATAGTCCGCAAATACGCTCCGAAATGGTTGGTGATAAAAAGGTATATCACATATACATCGGTAAATTCGGCACGTCAGGAGAAGCTAAAGATTTTGGCAGATCTCTGAAAGAAAACGAAACATCAGTCACTGATTACATGATCAAAGAAATGCCAAAAAGTAATCCATAAGTCAATAGGTCTATGGGTTTACAAGACTGTTTATGGCTTTTTCCGTTATGGGCAAAAATGGCGGAAGTAGAGGCATATTGCAATATGCCTCTGCAGCTTGTTTTGTGAATTTAATTGACAATTTAACAAGCTAACTGAAAAACTCGTATACAATAGGAAAGAAATGCGTTTATTCATTAGTTTATTGATCTCCTTGATGATTCTATTCTCTGCATGCGGTAAAGATCAACAGACACAGCGTCAAACAGATAACAAACCAAATTCCACTTCCCAAGCCAATTCAGAGAGCATGTCAAATTCTTCACAGAATTCTATTCAAAAAGGCTCAAGCGATTGGCAAATGTTTATGTACGACCTTGCATATCGCGGATTAAGCCCTGATAAAAAACTTCATCCACCGTTATCTCTTCTCTGGAAATTCAAGACAGGTGGTAATGTTAATTCAAGCCCTGTGGTAGCAAATGGAACTGTGTACGTCGGTTCTGATGATCATAGATTATACGCCCTTAATGCTGATAGCTGGGGAATAAAATGGGTGTTTGAGGCTGGAAATAAAATTACCACTGCGCCCACTATATACAGAAGTAACGTTTATTTTAGCACAAGGGATCTCAAGGTATACGCACTCGATGCATCTACCGGTACGAAAAAATGGGAGTTTCAGGTTGATGGATGGATAAACTCTCCGCTTGTAGCCTATTCAGACAAGATATACGTCGGATGTTATGAAAATAAAATATACATTCTTAATGCCCTTACTGGAAAGAAAGAGGGTGATGAACGAGCAAGAATAAGCATCGGTGGAGTTGAATATGCCTGTGTCAATGGAGAATTTTTACCAATTGACGCATATAACAGGGCGTCAGCATGGAAGAAAGTAATACTTCGCACAGAGAGTTGGCCCGCAATCGCTAACGGTTTTGCCTACATAGGCTCTCGTGACAAAAAGATATATGCCTTCGATACATCATCACATCGTCAGGTCTGGAATTTTGAAACCGATGGTTGGGTAGATTCTTCGCCAGCGATTGCGGATGGTAAACTATTTATCGGATCACGAGATGGTTATGTCTATGCTTTTGAGAATATGAAAAAGTCTCAGGATGCAACTTATAACTCAACGTCAAATGATGGTGTTGTAACTCGTGATAGAGTTGATGTATACGAACAACCTGATGAATCATCTGGTACAAAAATAGTCAGTCTTAATGAAGGGACTCTTCTGCCTATAGTTAATAAAAAGTCTGGAAATTGGTATCTGGACACTACCGCAAGCTGGTTTCAGGTGAAATTGCCGAATGGTCGAACAGGATGGATTAATGCGGAGAATTTCATAAGGGTAAAATGGATAAATGATCTGTTGGTAAATGTGTCTTTAATCAAAGATTTGAATAGCATAAATTTACCTAAAGAGGCAGAGACAATATCATGGTCGCCAGATGGCGCAGACATAGCATATTTTGCGAATGTTACTTATAGTAATATCTATTGGATGGCTCAGAGTATATGGAGTGCTTCTGGTAATGGTAGTGAATCTAAATGGGTCTCTGACGGTTCATTTTTTAACTCAAATGTTACATGGTCAGGAGATGGAGGATGGTTCGTTTTTGAAAACATGTCTGGAGCAGAAAGACAAATCTGGATGGCAAGATTTAACGGTACAGGTCTAAGAAAAGTAACCATAGGTGAGGCTCCATCTATATCACCGAAGGGCGATGAAATAGTTTTTATACGCAGAGGTAATAAGGCAACTACTCTCTGGGTCCGAAGGTTAGATACTGACGCCGAGAAGAAAATAGCCGAATTTAGTATCAAAGGTCAGGAATCTTACATAGCTTATGGATACAATGCAGGTCTTACGCCCCCGATGTGGTCAAAAGACGGTTCACGTATCGCAATAGGGCTTGATGGGTATCACTATAACGACAAATTTACAAGGGTAGCGGTATTAAAGGTATCAGGTGGATTGATAAAAGAATTGTCTGTACGTGCATGGAAAACAAAAGACTTAGCTTTCTCACCAGATGGAAAAAAGATAGCTTATGTAACGCAGGAGCATTCTTCCAAAGAGGCTAATGAAAATCTAGATAAGCAGGTTCACTTAGCCACACTACTTGATGGAGAGAGCCATGTAGTAGAGACTTTTGAACACTGCGAAAGCATAGCATGGTCAGCAAACGGGAGGTATCTCGCATTTGTAGAGGAAGATGATTCTATGGGTATAAATCGCAAAATCTGGATATTAGATACAGTGAATTGGAAGCGTATTCAATTGCTCTCTTCAAAAGAAATCATTGAAAAAATTGTCTGGCTAAACAATGGCAAGATCATCGTGTTAGCCCGTTCAGGTTCGCCAAAACCATCTGGCTTATCAAAAAAATTGCAAGAATCACTCAATAAGCCTGTTATGATAAAGTGCTGGTCAATATCATTAGCACCCTTGCCGAAATAAGAATATCTTTTATCCGCTAATTTACACGACTTTTTCAGACTAATTGTAGGTTGGGTCGAAGTAATGAGACTCAACAGATAGAGCTTTAATGTTACAAATAGTAAGTTGGGTTTCGTTCCTCAACCCAACCTATAAATCTCTAATTGGATAGATTATTTGACAACGCCTTTTTTCAGGATAATGTTAGCATACAAAGCCTTTTCGCTTGTGGCGACAATACAGTAAGACTTCCTTGATCTAGCGTAAAACTCAAATCGTTCAATAGGCGTCAGTTTAATTTCTCGACCTTCTGCACTATTCAATATTTTACGAAATTCACTCCATATCGGTGGTTCAGGTGCATTAGGGTCTTTTACTGCCATTACTACCGCATGATCTTCAGCGAAAGTATCCAACGGAAAGAATTGCATTACTGCCTTCAGAATAGTACAGCCATCAATTCCGTCAGCCCTGACAAGTCTTTGAGCGTTACTTGCCGCAGGGAAATTTCCGTCTGCGATCACAATCTCATCACCGTGCCCCATACTCATGAGAGCATACATAAGTTCAGGTGAAATCTCATAAGGAATACCTTTTAACATATTTGTAACCTCCTGAATCTATTTTTTATTAGCCACGGATGAACACAGATAGACACAGATTGAAGATACGTAATACAGGATACTACTCACTATCTTGTATCCTGTATCTTTTCTTCTATCCGTGAAAATCAGTGTTTCATCTGTGGCTAAATTATCTATGAGTGTTTAACTAATATCATATTCTTTGACCTTTCGGAAAAGCGTTCTAAGCCCCATATTAAGAATCTTTGCAGCGAGTGCTTTGTTGTTATTTGTATATTTCAGCGTTTCAGCTATAAGTTCCTTTTCTGCATCTCGGGCTGACATACCAACGTGAATGTCAACTTGCCATTTATCATCTCCTGCCCGTCTTATATACTTAGGCAAATCATTCATACCTAAAGATGATCTTTTTGTCATTACCACCATACCTTCAATACAGTTTCTAAGTTCCCGCACATTACCGGGCCAATCGTACTCAATCAAGAACTGCATCGCCTGATCAGTGATCCCTTTGACTTCTAGCTTGTTAAGATGATTAGCATCTCTGATAAAAGCTTCTACCAAAAGAGGTATATCTTCTTTGCGCTGACGTAATGGGGGAACGTCAATAATAACTCCATGAAGCCTGTAATAAAGGTCTTCTCTGAACTTTCCATCCTCGATAGCTTGTTCAAGGTCTTTATTCGTAGCGGCGATCAGCCTAACATCAACATTGATGGTCTCCATTCCGCCTACGCGCTCAAATTCTTTATCTTCCAGCACTCTCAGGAGTTTTACCTGTGTATAAGGGCTGATGTCCGATACTTCGTTGAGAAATAATGTTCCGCTGTTGGCTGTCTCAAAACGTCCTTTCTTTCTGCCGATTGCATTCGTAAACGCACCTCGTTCATGACCAAAAAGCTCACTTTCTATAATACTTTCTGGCAATGCCGCACAACTCAATTCAACAAAAGGCTTATCTTTACGCTGGCTATTGTAGTGTATTGCACGGGCAACAAGGTTTTTTCCGGTTCCGGTTTCGCCTACTATTAGAACTGTCATCATTGCAGGAGCGACTTTGGCTATGGTTCTATATACTCTCTGCATTTTCTCTGAGCTTCCGACAAAACCCGTTAAACCATATTTACTATCGAGAGGATGAGGACTTCCTATATCTTCAGCTAGAATGATGCGGTTCTTCAAAACTTCTCCAACTGATATTTTTAGTTTATCTATGTTGATCGGCTTTGTTTGCAGGTCATAAGCCCCTGCTCTTATGGCTTTTACAGTCATTTCAACGCTCTGAGAATTTGAAACTATTATCACATCAGTTTCGGGATGTTTTTCTTTAGTGATGTTCAGGAGTTTCATCCCATCAATGTTGGGAGCGTTTAGTGCCGTTATAACCAGATCGATCTGTCCATTATTAAGAAAGTTTAACGCCCTTTCCTCGTTATCCACAGGGATAGTATTATATCCTTCCTCTGCAAGAGCGTAAGCTATGGACTCTCTCAGATCATCATCTTCATCAACTAACAAGATTGTTTTTGTCGTAGTTTTTCCCATTTTAAGGAGTCTCGGAAGAAAAATTGTGGGCAACTCAGAAGGCTAGAAAGATGGATAAATCCTATAAATATCGCAACTAAGTATACATTAAATCATCTGATCTTGTCAAGATACTTCGATTTATAGCCAATGTTTTCTTTTACCAGAATTTTGGATCAGACTCATAAACGATGTTATATTGACATTAGTAGTATATCTATTCTATAATTGCTGATTGAGAGTAAAGAGTGTGATTCAAATTTTTTTAATTGGGAGGAATTATGCCACGCAAAAAGAAAACAATAGTAAACGTTGGTGTTATTGGTCTTGGAATGGGACGTTATCATCTGGAAGGCTATCTGAAAGCGCCTAATGTAAAGGTTATCGGACTCGCAGACCTTGACGAAAATCGCTTGAAGGATTGCAAGAATCATTATGGTATCGAGAATACTTTTAGTGATTATAACGATCTCCTTGCACTCAAAGAATTGGATGCAGTGACCGTAGCAGTACCTAACTATTTGCACAAGTCAATCAGTATAGACTCCCTGAACGCCGGCAAGAACGTTTTGGTAGAAAAACCGATGGCTCTTAATGCGGGAGAAGGTCAGGAGATGCTCGATACTGCCAAAAAGCAAGGGCTGATACTGATGCTGCACTTCAACAACCGTTATCGTGCTGATGTGCAGATGATAAAGAAATATGTTGATGGCGGTGAATTTGGGGATATATATTTTGCCAAAGCAGGATGGGTGCGTCGTCGAGGTGTTCCGGGTGTGGGTGGCTGGTTTTCCAATAAAAAGCTATCTGGCGGAGGTCCGTTGATTGATCTTGGAGTCCACGTCATAGATATGACTATGTATATGATGGGTTGCCCAAAACCTGTCGCTGTCGCTGGTTCTGTTGTTCAGGGATTTCCTGAATACTCAAAATATGGTACATTTGACGTAGAAGATTTCGCCTCTGCATACATACGATTCGATAACGGCGCAACTATGGCTGTGGAAGTAAGCTGGGCGCAGAATTGCTCTTCTGAACGCCAATATTCAGAAATTTATGGAACAAAGGCAGGCGCAAATATCAGCCCATTAACGATCTGGACGGAGAGCAATGGAACTATGATTGACATTGAGCCAAAAAGCCTGAAAGGTATCTCACAATTCGAGCATTTCGCAGAATGTATTCTGGAAAAAAAGACTCCTATCAGTTCAGCAGAAGACGGTGTACGAATGATGAAGATTCTTGATGCTATCTATGCCTCATCTGAAACAAAACGAGAGATAGTCATTAAGTGGGATTAATTGATCAATAAGTCTATGGGTCAATTAATATTCATTAAATGTACCCATAGACTCTATATATCTGAAAGAAGAGTAACTCGATAATTGTGTTTGAATTACTGGTTGCTCTTCATATTTCCCCATGTGGTAGAGAGTTTACCAGAAGCCTGAATAGCAAAAGATGCGGAAAGTCCCTTCATGATTTCTTTTATACCTACTTCATCAAGTGCTACGTTGAATATTGCGACTTCGTCAAGGTTTCCCATGAAAAAGTAGTTGTTGTCGTCTTCAACTCTTTTTCCGAAATTTATCGGATTTTTTGAAGAAGCAATAGTGCCAGATGCGTCAAAACTACCATCATCAACACCATTAAGCCATGTCGTAACTCTTTTACCGTCAAATGTTCCAGCTACGTGATACCATGTATCAGGCAATAAAACTGTTTTAGTACTATACTTGGTCTGATCTATCCAAACATTATTAACTTGAGCGCAGAAATGCACCGTTCCAGAACCTGCATTACATCTTAATTCCCATACAGCCATGCCATGAGTTACAAACATCTGAAAGTTTTTTGTTGGTTGTGGAGTCTTTAGCCATGCAGAAACCGTCATAGCATCCGTAGTATCGAATACGTTACGATTTTTGCCACAGCTAACAGAATTATTGGTTCCGTTAAATTCCAGAGATTTGCCGATCTTACCGTCAACCCATTTAGCCCCATTAATCTCCCCATCATTACCACTCACTGAAGAATCTTTAGTTATGTTACCATCGCCTTCATCAACAAGCCACATTCCTACAACGGTTTTTTGGTCAATTTTGGCATAGCTTGGGGTTGCTATTATCAAAACAATGATAATAAAACTAACTATTACTGTTAAACGTGTCATTTTTGTTCCCTCCATAAGATTCTAGGATTTAAGACCCATTATCAAACATGATCTCTGAATCTTCCAATCTTCAATCCAACCTGTGATCTCATTCATTAAACTGTTACCTTAATTTTTATGAAAAATGAATCATCCCTGAATTAAGGCATGGGTATTCTAACAGACATTTGCTGTCAAAACAATAGAAAATCCATATTTTTCTTTAATCGTTAAAAAGTGAGAATTGTGTTGAGTTATAGATAGAATTGTGCTAATATTTGTATAGTAGTAAATTTTAACTTTACCGTAATGGAGGATGTTATTATGAAAAAGCTAATATACACAATGGTTTTCTCTGTTCTTTTGAGTTTAGTGCTTATTGTTACTCTTGCTATGGCAAAAGACCCAAATCTAATCTTATATATGCCTATGGATGAAGGTAATGGAGATACTGTTAAAGACTTATCTCCAAATAAACTTGATGGAAAGATTGTCGGCAAAGATTTTAAGTGGGTTGACGCTAAAAAGGGTAAAGGCTTGGAGTTTGTAAGTGGAACCAAAATTCAAATTCCAGACAACGCATTACTTGACGGTATGAAAGCACTCACTATCGAAATGTGGGTAAAAATGGACACCCATCAAGCCACAAGATTAATTGATAAAGGTGAATCCTGGGACCAATTAAGCTATCTAATACAACCATGGAGTGATCAGCAAATATACTTTGGGATATTCTCCACAGCTTCCAGAGCTATAACTCCCGCAGGCTCTTTTGCTCTGAAAACGTGGTTTCATCTAGCCGCAGTTTTTAATGGAACTGATCTGATACTCTATATAGACGGTGTTGAAAAATCAAAAGCCACATCTCCTGTAAAACAGGTACCTGATACAGCAGAACCGTTGGAGATTGCAAGAGACACCACTGGTACAGTTGACGAATTTGCTCTATATAATAGAGCATTAACATTGGCAGAAGTAAACAAAGATATGGGCGGAATTTCGACTGCTGTAAATAGCACTGGCAGTTTGACGACTACTTGGGGAAGCTTAAAGGCAAGTCATTAATAGTTCAATCACAAAATCATTTAATTGTTTAAGCAAGTTTAAAAAATGATGTTAAATTTTTAAGAATAGAACGCGGATGATGCGGATTAAACGGATTTTCGCGGATTTTTCTTTATTTATTTCGATCCGCGCGAATCTGCCTGATCCGCGTTTATCCGCGTTCTATTTCCTAAAGTTTAAAAAGGTTTCTTAAAGTTGCTTAGGATTCATGATTAAATAACTTACTTATTTGATGGAATAGCATGGCTTATGAACATTAAATAATTAATGTGTATGATAATCGCAAGCTAAAGCTGTGCTATTCCGCTTATGTTTTGCTATGCAAGTTTTATTCCCACACTAAAATCTGAAGAATAAATATTTTTCTGTCACACTTTCACCTTCTGACGTGTCTCTTAATTATGATAGGAAATTACAAGGGAGCGATGAGATGCTTACAGGTGATGGAAAGATCGTCAATAGATGCCTCAACGGTGAGCCAGAAGCTTTTGGAATGCTGGTAGATAAGTATAGAGCAAGCATATACGCATTAGTATATTCAAAAGTTCACAATTTCCACGATGCTGAGGATATAACGCAAGAGATATTCATTAAGGCATATAGTAGTCTGCGCACATTGAAACAACGTGACGACTTTCATTGGTGGCTTTACTCTATATCCTACAATTACTGCCGAAACTGGCTACGAGCAAAATCCAACCGTCCTGATTCAGAATTCATTGAAGATCAAAGTCCAGAAGAAATAGAGAGAATATTGTCGGATCCATCAATGGCAGTCTATCAAGATGACATAGTGAATGAGGACATCCATAAGGCATTGAATTCGCTACCCAAAGATTATCGTGAAGTTTTGGTACTCTACTACCTCGGCGGGATGGACAGCGTGGAGATTGCAAAGGCGCTTGGTACGTCTCCAACTGCCGTCAGAAAAAGGCTTAGTAGAGCAAGGGAGCAATTCAGAGGGGAGGTACTTGCTATGATGGGTACAGCTTATAGTCAGCAAAAGCTAACAGCTACTTTCACGTTCCGTATTGTTGAGACAGTTAAGAATATAAAGATAAATCCCGTATCAACGATAAAGGGGTTGCCATGGGGATTATCATTGGCAACGGGGATCATAATTACAATTATGAGCCTTAATCCGTATGTGTCATGGTTCAGTCAGATCGGCGCCAATGTATATTCAGTGCTTCCAAGTGAGACAAAGGTACTGAAAGTTGGTGAAATCCCTGTTGATATAGTTAAGACTTCTAGTATGGCAATCTTATCAGACAAGATGGGAAAAGGCAAAGGCGGAGAGCCAAAACAGCCTAATGAAAATGCTTTCTTTATGGTTCCAAAAGTTGAAGGTGGAGAATGGGTACAAAGAGCAGATATACCAACCCCAAGATATTATCTGTCCACCTGTGCAGTAAACGGAAAAATTTATGCTTTTGGGGGAGTAGGAGATGGTGTAGTTACCTCTCTCTCCACATTAGAAGAATATGACCCCGCAACTGACACATGGACAAAGAAAACTGATATGCCAGTTGCAAGAACCGCTCTGACTGCCAGTGTAGTGAATGGAAAAATCTATGTTATCGGCGGGATTCGCTGGAATAATGGAACACCGATGGAACTTGCCGCCAAAGTGGATGAATATGATCCAGTAGCTGATAAATGGACAAAAAAAGCAAGTATGATTACCCCAAGGTCAGCTTTAGCGAGTTGTGTATTGAATAACAAGATTTATGCAAGTGGAGGTGTGACAGGTCCAACCACAACTACATCTGCGTTTGAAGAATATGATCCTGCGACAGATATGTGGACAAAGAAAGCGGATATGCCAACAAGCAGATGTGTTTTCGCAATGGGTGCAGTGAATGGCAAAATATATGCCATTGGCGGACTTCCAAATATGAATGGTGGAAGCACTGCAATTGTAGAGGAGTATGACCCGGAAACGAATAAATGGACAACCAAAGCCAATATGCCAATAGCCAGACAAGATTTATCTGCTAGTGTGATAAACGAAAAAATATATGTTATTGGGGGGTCTAGTAATGGTAATTTTGCTCTTTCGGCAGTAGAGGTATATGATCCATTAGCAGATATGTGGACAAAGAAAACAGACATGCTTAATGTAAGGTCAGGTTTATCTACTAGCGTGGTTAATGGAAAAATCTATGCTATTGGAGGTGCAATGCAAGTAGAGCGCGGCGTTATTGCAGAAATAGAAGAATATACTCCAGAAGATTGGCAACCAGAGCAATTATCTGTCTCACCACATGGTAAACTGCCAAAAACTTGGGGTATCCTTAAAGGTAGATGATATTTAGGAGTATCTATTTCAAATTATTTGGTTTATAATCGTTAAAAAATACATAAACGTTCTAAAAACAACCCCTAGCCCCCGAATTTAAAGCAAGTTTAAGAAATGATGTTAAATTTTTAGGAATAGAACGCGGATGATGCGGATTAAACGGATTTTCACGAATTTTTCTTTATTTATTTCGATCCGCGCAAATCCGCCTGATCCGCGTTCTATTTCCTAAAGTTTAAAAAGGGTTCTTAAAGTCGTTTAGTTATTACCCGATTAATTATTTAATGCTCATAAGCTAGGGATATTCAGATTGAAAGAGAGATAAAAAGATTCAATAATTATAGGAAGAACTCTTAGGAAGGTAAAAAATGGGAATATACGATCCATCTAAATATGAAATTGATTTGAATCAATACCCATATATTAAAACAGAAACACTACCGGGGTCTGTAAGCGTAGAACTGCACAACCGTGCTAGTAAATATATTAAAGGGCTATCGGGTCAGGTGAAATTGTTTCCAGTAGCATTTGAAAGTGGTAAAGGCTGTACTCTCACTGACGTTGACGGTAACAGATTCATTGATTTTTCAAGCGGTATATACGTCACAACACTTGGTCATTGCCACCCCAAAATCTCTGAAGCTATCGCAAAAAGCGCACATCAGTTGATGAACGCTCACGATTTTACGACTCGTATAAAAGTTGAGTTATTGGAAAAACTTGCGGAAGTTCTACCCGGTGATCTTAATGGTATACAGTTATACGACAGTGGTACAACTGCGGTTGAAGCTGGTCTGCGCACCTGTCGGGCAATAACAGGTAAGCAGGAATTCATCAGTTGTTTTATGGATTTTCATGGCAAGACAGGACACGCTGTCAGCCTTGCACGTATGAATCCTCTTTATGGTCTAAGGGCACCGGGATTCTACATGGTTCCAAGACCTGATGCCTATCGTCCGCTCTGGACAAAAATTGATGGTTCAATTGATACAGACAAATACCTAGATTACTTTGATACTTTTATTAAAGAAGGCACAACAGGACAGATTTCTGCATTCGTTTTGGAACCGATTCAAGGATGGGCGGGAAGCATCATGCCGCCTGATGATTTTTTTCCGAAACTAAGGAAATTTCTTGATGAGCGTGGAATACTCCTCTTTGCTGACGAGGTTTTAACTGGTATGGGTCGTACCGGTAAATATCTCTGCATGGAACACTGGGATACATTGCCTGATATTGTTACACTGGGAAAAGGATTGGGTAACGGATTCCCTGTCACTGCTATGGTCGTCAGAGAACCTTATGCGGATGCTGTGGATAAGATAAGCGCATCTACAAGCTATGGTGGTAATCCGATGGCTTGCGCCTCTGCACTTGCCAGCATAGAGGTTATCGAGGAAGAAGGATTGCTTGATCATGCTATGGAATTAGGCGATCTGTTTGAAAAACGCATGGCTGATTGGACATTAAAATACGCTATTGTCGGTGATACACGAGTCAAAGGCTGTCTGATGGGTGTTGAACTCGTAAAAGACAAGAAAACGAAAGAACCTTTTGATGAAGCGGGCAAACTCATCTACCAAAGGGCTTTCAGAAAAGGTCTGGCGTGGATTCCCGCAGGACACATATTGCGCATGAGTCCACCGATCATCATGCCCGAAGATGTGGCAGAAAAAGGCATGGATATTATCGAAGAATCAATCGTCGAAGTGGAAAATGAATTAATGTAATATTAAACATTCAATTCAAAAAAACCACGGAGGCACGAAGAGGAAAGGTGAGGGATTAAATATTTAGGAAATAGCACACGGATCAGCACGGATTAAAATAGTGATCAGTGACAAAGAAATCAAGTGTTGAGAGATGAGAGTTCAACTCCGTGTGCTATTATTATAAAAATTAATTCGGTTGACCAGTAGAATCATTTACCTCTCCTCTCGGTGCCTCAGTGTCTCCGTGTTTTTTCATGAATTATGATTATTCCTCAACTAACTGAAAAAGTCGCATAATCAATAGAAAAAAACAAAAAAAGGGACGGTAAAAATACCGTCCCAATAAGAGAACTTTGCTGGTTTCTAGCCAATGAATAATGGGGCAAGAACCAGTGTAATTGTCGAAAGCAGTTTGATCAGAACGTGCAGTGATGGACCTGCTGTGTCTTTGCATGGGTCTCCAACAGTATCACCAACGACTGCCGCCTTGTGAGCGTCAGAACGTTTCCCACCGAATTGACCGGTTTCGATGAATTTCTTAGCGTTATCCCATGCACCACCGCCATTGTTAAGGAATATGGCGACGAGAATACCAACAACTGTACCGATCATAAGAAAAGAAGCAACTGTTTCGGGACCTTTTCCCATAAGCCTGAATATGACGCCGACCGCAACGGGCATAAGCACCGCAAGCAGACCGGGCAGGATCATTTGCTTCAGTGCGCCTCTCGTCACGATGTCAACGGTACGACCGTAATCTGGTTTCTCGGTTCCCAGAAGTATTCCCGGCTTCTCTTTGAATTGAGCTCGGACATCAGAAATAACGTATTGCGCTGCATTACCCACCGCTTTGATAGCAAGACCAGAGAATAGAAAAACCAACATTCCACCGAGTAATGCACCAACAAATACTTCGGGAATAGTTATGTCTACGGGCATGACTTTATCTGCGCCTAAATAGTTCTTGACCTCATCAAGATAGGCATTGAACAACAAGAATGCGGCAAGAGCGGCTGAACCAATAGCGTAACCTTTAGTAAGCGCCTTTGTCGTATTTCCGACTGCATCGAGTCTGTCAGCTTTTGCTCGGACTTCCTCTGGTTGCTGGCTCATTTCGATAATTCCACCAGCGTTATCTACTATTGGACCAAATGTGTCCATTGCAAGGATATAAGCGGCAGTTGCAAGCATTCCCATAGTGGCGACTGCTGTGCCAAAGAATCCTGCGGCATGTTTCATTTTTTCAGGATCTGTTATGCCGGGAATATTCTCCATACCAGAAGATTTGCCTAAAAAGAACGATGCAAGTATCGCAACCGAGATAGTGAGTATTGGCAGAGCCGGGGTCTCAAAAGCTACGGATAATCCAGCGATAATATTCGTAGCAGGACCGGTTTTACTTGCCTCCGCAATAGAGAGCGTTGGTCTATATTTGTATTCTGTATAATACTGGGTGATATAGACAAATGCCACAGATGTTAAAACTCCGACGATCCCGCAAAGGAAGAAATGCCACCATGCGTTAGGAGCACCTGCTGGGTTAAGAAGCCACCAGCTTGCAAACCCAAAAGTTATCATTGCCAAAACGACCGCTACGTAATATCCCCTGTTGAGTGATTTCATTGGGTCTTCATCGCCTTTGACTTTAACCGAAATAATTCCGATTATAGAAGCGATAATTCCAAAAGCACGAGCAATCAACGGGAACATCATAACGCCAATGACCCACAAAGGATTTACGTTGGGTATCAGCGTAGCCATTGATGCGCCTAATATCATTGCGCCTATGTTTTCAGCGGCAGTGGATTCAAAAAGGTCAGCACCACGACCTGCGCAGTCTCCAACGTTATCTCCAACGAGGTCAGCGATAACTGCGGGGTTTCTTGGATCGTCCTCTGGAATGCCAGCTTCTACTTTTCCAACAAGGTCTGCTCCAACGTCAGCGGCTTTGGTATAAATACCACCACCAAGTTGTGCAAACAAAGCGACAAATGATGCGCCAAATCCATAACCTACGATAAGAAACGGTATTTGTGTCGGCTCAACGCTTGTGGTATATTTAACAAGAGCGAAAAGCCCGCCTACTCCTAAAAGACTCATTGCTACGACCATCAAACCAGAAACCGCTCCGCCTCTAAGGGCGACCTGAAGTCCCTCGTTGACTCCTTTCATAGAACCAGCCGCAGACCTGATATTGCTTCGGATACTAACCCACATTCCGATGTATCCGGCAATCAATGAGCATATAGCACCCAGTACAAACGACAAGGTGATCCAGAACGCCAATCCGATAGAAGAATTGACAGGATCAAAAGTTCGTGATTCTCTGAGTAATCCATAACCGATGAACAGGACAACGGCAACTACTGCCGCAAGTATTATAATAGTCCTGAACTGCCGTTTTACGAAGGCTTCTGCGCCTTCTTTTATGGCATTCGATATTTCCTGCATAGCTGCGCTGCCGGTATCCCTTTTAAGGACCCATTTTGCTAACAGAAATGCAGCAAGGAGACCGATAATACTTATACCAATTACTATTATAAGTAACAATCCTACTCCCATAAGACCCTCCAACTTTGCTACACTTTGAGCTTCACGTACTAAAACGTGAATAACTCGTTTGATAAAATCCCCTAATTAAACCTTTGCATTAGTATGTATAATCCAACTAAACGCAACCCCCCCTTCTATAATAGACTTTATTGTAACTTCGATCAATATTTTATCTAAAAATATTTTTTATTAGTTTAACAAACTTAAATGCTTTTGTAAACAAAAATTTTAGTATTTTTAATCGTAATCGTTGAAAAATGCTATTTTGACACTGTATTTCAATGAAAGTATACCATGTATATTTTGTTCTATCAAAAATAAAGCATTTTTTATATAACTGAGTATAAGCAATTTTAAGAAACCTTTTTAAACTTTAGGAATAGAACGCGGATGACGCTGATTAAACGGATTTTCGCGGATTTTTCTTTATTTATTTCGATCCGCGCAAATCCGCCTGATCCGCGTCATCCGCGTTCTATTCTTAAAAATTTAACATCATTTTTTAAACTTGCTTAAGCTACCATATCATTTTTATTGGATATTTGTTATAATCATAAGAGAGGAAAAATGATTGTCAATAACCCCGTCGAGAACTTGCTCTATTTGACGGTGGTTGACAAGATACACAAGATATTGCCGATAACCAATATTATAGTTGAGGTAGCACAGTTTGATATACAGAAGATAAATAATCCTGATATATCAGGCATAGAATATCAACAAGGAGAGCAACTAGATTTTTTTAATGTAAGAGAATATGTCTTATATCGTGACGATCATACGTGCCAGTTATGCAATGGCAAAAGTAAAGACAAAATCTTGAACGTTCATCATATAGAAAGCAGAAAGACAGGCGGAGACGCACCAAATAATTTGATTACTTTGTGTGAAACGTGCCATAAAAAACACCATGACGGCGATATAAAGTTAAAGATTAAGCGAGGTACGATATTCAAAGACCCAGCTTTTATGGGTATTATGCGGTGGGCTTTTTACAATACGCTTAAAGAGAAATATCCTAATGTGAAGATGACTTATGGTTATATAACAAAAAACACAAGGATAACTAACAAGCTACCGAAGATTCATAGGACAGACGCTTTATGTATCGCTGGTAATCCAACAGTTAAAGGGCTAGATACATGGTATTTCTATAAGAAAGTAAGATGTCAAAATAGACAAATACATAAAAATACCATCAATAAAGGTGGAGTAAGAAAGTTAAACCAATCGCCCTTTATCGTATTTGGGTTTAGGTTATTTGACAAAGTAAAATATAACGATCAAGAATGTTTTGTTTTTGGTAGGCGTTTAAGTGGTAGTTTTGATATACGTTTACTTGACGGAACAATGGTAAACGCAGGTGTTGGTTATAAAAAGGTAAAAGTGTTAGAGCAACGTAAAACAATTCTAATAGAAAGGAGAAAGGCAATTCCTCCCCATGCCTGAAGGCAGGGGTATCCTTGCCGAAATCGGAGATGAAAGGAAATAAATGGTCTGCAACAGGGATTAAACTTGGTGTGAGTCATCAAGGCATCAATAATCTTAATGAACAGCGATTCAACTTTCTGAAACAGATGGGGGTTGAATATCTGGAGATCCGAATACCAAGTAGCCAAAGCTCATATCAGGACATTATTGATATACGCCATAAAGTTGAAGATGCCGGACTCAAGGTATTCGAGATCATGACTAATGATAAATATGTCATGATTGAATCGTCCCTTGCTCTCCCCGGTCGTGACGAGGAAATAAAATTCTACCAGAGATTCATACAAGACCTTGGCAAAGCAGGCATTGATACTACAACCTATGTATGGAATTACAAAGGTTTTCCTTCAAATAGGAACTCTACTACCCAATGTCGTGGTTGTGTTTCCAGATATGTCAACATGGAGGATGTGAAGGACTGTCCCAATTTTTTTGAACACATATATACAGATGAAGAATTGTGGGACAATTATGAATATTTCATAAAACAGGTTCTTCCGGTTGCGGAAGATTCCGGAGTGAGGTTACAACTTCATCCCAATGACCCACCAGCCACATATTCTGGGGTTGCACAGATATTTCGCAGCCGGACAGCTTTCAGACGGGCAATGGAGATCAGCGATCACAGCACTTATTCGGGTTTGCTTTTCTGCACAGGGTGTTGGGGAGAAATGCTCGATTCATCTGGAAAAGGAGAGGATTTGGTTCAGGCTATTTATGAGCTTGGCTCCAGAGGTCACATTTATCAAGTACATTTCAGGAATGTAAGTTCAACATTACCTGAATTCTACGAAACTTTTCCAGATAACGGTTATCTTAATATGTATAAGATTATGAAGGCATTGGGAGAGGTTAATTTCAACGGTATCGTTGTTCCAGATCACTTGCTTCATGGTCAGAACACAGAGGGTGGGCGTAATCATGAGGAGTCATATTGCTTGGGTTATATAAGGGCTTTGATACAAGCAGTTGACGCGGAACTGGGTCGCATGAATTAATCTCCATACACATAATAATAGCTTTGATGCAACAATTGAAAGGAAAATTAACAATATGGTGAAAGAGGATATTATCCCAACATTGACAAAAACACTATGGAAAGGGTATGAAAGACATGATTTCCTATTTCAGGACAGAGAAGTGATAGTTGTCTTGCCAAAAATGTCTATGCCTGGGAATCCATGGGTTTGGAGGGCTGAGTTCTTTGATGCTTTTCCATCAGTTGATATGGCTTTGCTGGAAAGGGGTTGGCGTCTTGTATATTATAATGTCAGTAATATGTACGGATGCCCTGAAGCCATCAAGCTGATGAAAGAATTTCATGAATTTATCATAAAGAAACCTTATGACTTGAATTTGAGACCTGTGATATTGGGTTTTAGCAGGGGCGGGCTATATGCCTTCAATTATGCAGTTGATTATCCCGATGAGGTTTCATGTCTTTATCTTGATGCGCCTGTGCTGGATATCCATAGTTGGCCCGGCGGGAAAGGCATCGGGCAAGGCTCTCCGAGAGATTGGGAAGAATGTTTGGCAATTTATGGACTAACAGAGGGTACCGCAAAAGAATTCTCAGGGAATCCTCTGGATAAGGTGGAGAAGGTTGCAAAGGCAGGAATTCCCATAATAGTTGTTGCAGGAGACGCCGACACAGCAGTACCTTTCCTAGAAAATTCTGCAATACTTGAACGAAAATACAGGGAATACGAAGGCAACATAAAAATGATTGTCAAACCGGGAGTGGAACATCATCCCCATAGTCTGGATGATCCGCAACCGATAGTAAGCTTTATCCTTGAAAACATGAAGTAATGAAGTCCATACATCCAAATCCTTTTTTGGAGGATTGAGTCATGAACCAACGTGAAAGATTAATAGCTGTATTTGAGAAACAGCCAATAGATCACCTACCATGGGTGCCTGACCTCGGTTACTGGATCACAGCAGAGGAGAAACGTGGCACACTGCCGACTAAGTATCAAGGTATTGATGGAAGGCGCCGTCTGCACATCGAACTCGATGCCTGTATTTACTACACCGAAGGTACTTCACCTGTAATCTGCACTACAGAAGGAGTTCGGGAATCGTCAGAACAAAAGGGTGATGTCCTTATTAACCGAGTTGAATGTGACGGACATATACTAGAAAAACATTGGCGATGGTTACCAGAAAGTTACTGCTATGCTATTACAAAGTATTACGTGACGGAAGTCTCGCAGTTGGCGATTGTACGTGAGATATTTTCACGCCGTCGCTACGAGCCAAATCTCAGTGCAAATGAACCGATAACGGCTTTGAATGGTTATGGTGTACCTATCACGCCTGTGCCGCGCTCACCACTGCCGGGGCTTTTCGCTGACTGGATCGGTATCGAAGGCACAGTCTTTATGTTGGCTGATGCACAAGATGAGATAGAGAAGACTCTGGAAGTCATTGACCATGCCAATGACGGCTTCTTTGAGCTACTGTCTAACGTCGAATCTAAAATATGCCACTTCTGCGACAACCTGTCAGCGGAAACCATCGGTGGCTATTGGGACCGTTATTGTGCGGAATACTATCAGCATCGTGTAGCACAGGTGCATTCTACAGGTAAATATTGCGTCACACATCTGGATGGAGCCACCAAAGCCTTGATTCCACGACTGATGATCACCGGGTTGGATGGTATTGAGTCGCTCACCCCGATGCCTGTTGGCGATATAACGATGGAAGAGATGTCCCAACTTATGGAACCTTACGATGCTGTATTTTGGGGTGGTCTTCCGGGAGCGATGTTCGTTCATCCGTTTACATGGGATGACCTTAAAGTGATGATAGATGGTTTATATCGTCTGTATCATAATGAACGGCGAATAGTAGTGGCATCTGCCGATCTAGTGCCACCTATTGCCGACCTTGAAACTATCCGTCGCATAGGGAAGTATCTCGCAAAGCTAGGTGCTTAAAAGTCTGTTACGCTGACCTTGTAATTCGGATGCTATGAATAATGAAGGAACAGAATGGAGAATCTATTTTATAGAGTAGTTCGAGTGGACAAATATAAATTGGACATTGTAAAAATAAAATGAAAAGTGGGGATTCAAACTAAATACAGGTTGTCAATTATTGATATAAAGCAAAAAAGGATGATTTTTAGAGAGCCAAAACCGGGATTTTCGAGTCAGATATGATGGATTATGGATTGTTTTCTAATAGTGGGCATAAAGAGACTGTGCCAAAGTCAAAAATCTTTTGAAACTCATGGAATTAGGCAGTAGCCTTCTCAATTAATCCCTTCCACGCTAGGATGGGATGTGAATAATTGAGACCTTCTATCTGAATAATGGGTCTATCATCAAATCTGTCAGAAGGATGTAGATAATTGTAATACAAGGTGAAAAGAATGGAGAATGTAACAGCGCCAGCGAAAGAACCAAATCCCCTAGTGCGATAGTAATATGGCTTTAGCACTGAGTAGTAGTTTTCAACAAGGTTCTTGTATCTCATGTATTGATTTTTCACCTTCCCATCTTTGAGTCCAATGACCTTGCAGTGCTGAAACAGTCCTTTGTTCTGTAAAAGCTGTATGGCAAGAGGGTAAGAAGCTAATCCGTCAGTGACAACTGTTATAATACCACAAGTGGCTAAATCAAACCTTCTTGATGCTTTTTCCAGAACAGCATAAGCACTGGCAACCGAACGTGTTTTAGAGAATAGTTATGCGATGATGGAGCCATGTTCTCCATCAAGGACAGTGAAAAGATATCCCCATTTACCTTCATAAAGTATATATGTTTCATCAACCACCCATATATTAGATAGGTGGACAGGTAACATATCCAATAGAGGGTAGAAGCAATACGCCATAGCATTAGCCCAATTGATGATGGATTGGTGAGAAACAGACAACCCGAAGACACCAGAAAGTATGGAAGCAACTTCCCTAGAAGATAACGGGAAGAGATGAAGAAGAACAAAGCCATAGCAATAGAAGCAGTGGAGAAGTGAGAAGCAGACAGATTGATCTTTGCTTTTGGTATATACTGTTGTATATTATCCAGAGCTATGGGATAGTCTCTGTAGGTGTATCTGAATCCAGTCTTCAGTTTGTATTCACATTTCGGGTTAACGCACTTTAGCTTGTCAAACTCCTTTCGATGAACTTTGAAGTCAATCCTTTGTCCACAGTAAGGGCAGAACAATGTGATGTGTTTGCGATTCTTAACAGGAAACCACACTTGCATTTGAATTTCTGCACCTTACCACGCTCATCAGTTAGAGATATGGTGGCATTTGAGTAGATGAAATCATAATGAGCACTGCAGATAGGGCATATAGTGTCCTTTGGAATAGGTTTTCTGTGTTTGACAGGTTTGATAGGAGTTCCAGCATCCTCGTTTTGCTTTAGTATTATCCTGTAGTCTAGTGAAGGTTTCAAGTCATGAATCTTTATTGGAGGTAGAGATTCTTGTAATGTTTTGGGAACAACAAGTTTTTGAGTAACCTTTTGAGTAATCTTTTGGTTGACTGGATTTGGTTTTTGATGCTTATTTTTTACAGTGCCGATCTATAAGGCGGAGGCAGTGCCGATCTATAAGGCGGAGGAGCGTACAATGAAAACTGTCGTTATCATAGGTTCTATGGATACAAAGGGAGAGGAGTTTGCCTATCTGAAGCAATTGATCGAAAAACACGGACTTAAAACTTTTGTGATTGATGCAAGCGCACTTGGTGAGCCAAAGCTGAAGCCAGACGTACCCAATAGCGAAGTTGCAAATGCTGTTGGCGCTGATATCGAGGAAGTTGTGAAAATGGGACGTGGCGAAGCTATGGCGATAATGTCGAAAGGCGCTGAAGTAGTCATAGATCGCTTATATAAAGAGGGGAAACTCGATGGCATTATCGGTATGGGAGGTAGTGGCGGAACTGCTGTGGCTACTGCCGGTATGCGCTCCGTTCCCGTAGGTGTGCCGAAAGTTATGGTTTCGACTGTTGCGGCTAGTAGTAGCATCGGGTCATACATTGGTACAAGGGACATCACAGTGATTCCGTCAGTTGTTGACGTTGCTGGTCTTAATCGTATCAGCAGAAAGATATATGCCAATGCCGCTGGCGCTATCGCTGGTATGCTCATGACGGAACCAGAGGAAGTTCCTGACGAAAAACCATTGATCTCTGCCACAATGTTTGGAAATACGACCCCTTGCGTTGATCGAGCCAGAGCAAAGATGGAGGAAGCGGGATACGAAGTTCTCGTATTTCACTGCACAGGCACGGGAGGACGTACAATGGAAGATTTGATCGCTGATGGATTCATATCTGGTGTGCTGGACATAACGACTACCGAATGGGCAGATGAGCTTGTGGGAGGCGTTTTCTCAGCCGGACCAACGAGGCTGGACTCCGCAAGTAAAGCTGGAATCCCGCAGGTCATAGCTCCCGGCTGTGTGGATATGGTCAACTTTGGCGCAGTGGATACCATACCTGATAAATTCAAAGGACGAATATTCTACCAGTGGAATCCCAACGTAACGCTTATGAGGACGACACCTCAAGAAAATGCTGAGATGGGGCGTATATTTGCAGAGAAGGCAAACGTATCAACGGGACCTGTAGTTTTTATGCTTCCGCTAAAGGGTGTATCTATGCTGGACTCAGAGGGTGAAATATTCTGGCTACCCAAAGCTGATAAAGCCATATTCGACGCCATCAAGCAGAACGTAAGAAAAGACGTCAAAGTAATCGAGATGGACGTAAACATCAATGATCCGTCATTTGCCGATAGAGCAGTTCAGGAACTTCTAAATATGCTCAAGTCTTTATGAGGTTAAAAAAATGATGAATTAAGAGGAATCCAAACTAACTTTCCGATCGGTACAGTTATGATCTCTTCGCATTGGCTTAGGATCGGCTCTGCAAGAGTAATGTAAGTGTGTTATGATCCCTTTACGTTATCTGTGGTAAATATTCTTAGAAAATTCAATAGGGGGGACAGCAGTGAGTTTTGATAATCAATCTGTAAAACCGATCTTTGAGAAATCTTCAGATGCAATATTTAAATTCAGTGGGTTTATTGAGGAACGAATGGATGCCAATCTCCAAAATTGGTTACTCACCGCTCCAATTGCAAATCCCGCTATGCTTCAGATGTTTCGTGATCAAGAACGTCAGCCAAATCGTGATCTACTTCCATGGTCAGGTGAGTTCGTTGGAAAATACCTCATATCAGCAATTCAAGGATGGCGTATGAGTGGAGATGAAAAGCTCAAAAAAATGATTGATGAAATAATTAAAGAGCTTATTGACTCTCAACTCCCAGATGGATACCTTGGTCCGTTTCCCACTGACCTTCGGCTTATCTCTGATAGGTGGGACTTGTGGGGACATTATCATTGGATCCTAGCATTTTTGATGTATTATCAGGATACTGGTTATAAGCCTGCACTTGACGCATGTTGCAAGGCTTGTGACTTGATCCACAAGACTTTTGTTGGAACTGACAGACGGATTCTCTCTCCAGAGCAGAACCTTGCGATCCTTCATGGCGCCTGCTTGCTATACGAAATAACTACTCAACCGAAATACCTTGAGCTTGCGGAATGTGTGATAGAAGAATTTGACAAACCGGGAGGTTGCGGTTACATAGAGGATGCGCTTGCACGCAAAGAGATTCAGGAATTCCGTGCAAGAAGATGGGAAGGTTTGCACTGCATACAGGGCATCTGCGAAATGGGTTTCATTACCGGCGATCCCAAATATCTTGATGCTTTCCAGCATATCTGGTGGGCAATGCTCAAGGGTGACAGGCACAACACCGGGGGATTCACATCATCAGAAGCATGCCAGGGCAATCCCTACGATCAGGGTGCGATTGAGACTTGTTGCACTGTTGCATGGATGGCTTTAACTGTTGATATGCTGAGACTAACAGGGAATTCACTCGTTGCTGATGAACTTGAATTATCGCTATTTAATGGAATACTCGGCGCACAACACCCATCAGGTCGCTGGTGGACGTATAATACACCTATGGACGGAGAACGAAAAGCCAGCGCACACGACATAGTTTTTCAGGCAAGACCCGGTTCGCCAGAACTCAACTGCTGTTCTGTCAATGCGCCAAGAGGTATCGGTATGATTAGCGAATGGGCAGTAATGACGTCTAAAGACGGAGTTGTTTTGAATTATTATGGACCATGTTCTATAACTACTTCTTTACCATCAGGGAAGTCCCTTACAATAACACAAAATACAGAATACCCAAAAGATGGAGAGATCAATATAAAACTGAGTTTAAATGCTAGTGAAAAATTCGCTTTAAGCCTTCGTATCCCCGGATGGTCAAAAGATAGTAAACTATATTTGAATAATGAAATTGTAAAAGATGTATCTGCTGGTAAATATATATCACTAGATAGAGAATGGAAAGATGGTGACGTGCTGAAATTACAGCTTGATCTTTCACCGTATTTCTGGGTTGGTGAACGAGAGCTTGAGGGTAAAACGTCTGTATATCATGGTCCCATCCTCCTGACTTATGACCGATATTTTAACACAATGGAGCCAGACAATATCCCTCTCATTGACGCTAATAATATGTCATTAGAATTATCATCATGGTCTGGATGGATTCAGCCATTCATGCTATACAAAGTTAAAGCAAAAGATGGTTGGGACGTGTATTTGTGTGACTTTGCCAGTGCGGGTGTATCAGGAACACCTTATCGTTCGTGGTTGCCTGTGGATGGTGTATCTCCAACTCCTTTCAGTCAGCAGAACCCAATGCGGATTTCACGATAGTATTTGATGAAGATGCACCATATAGTGCAATATATTTGCTGATTGTGGCACTTTTCATATTACCCTACTTGCGATTTCTCATAAATAAAGGCTATAAGCCTTATGAAATGACTTGGCATATAATTTGCGTTGAGAAATCGTAAGGAGGGATTGATATGAGATGTATTATACTTATTTTCATGTTGGTTCTATTGCCAGCAACCTTTGCACTATCACAAGTACCCGATCAGCCATTTCAGAATCTAACTGTAGAAATTTCTATTAAGCAGATAGCTTATTCTCCAGATGGCAATCTTTTAGCAGTTGCCCGCGAAGAAGGGCTTTATTTATGTGATACCCAAACATGGGACGAACCCTGCTTGCTTATAAAAGGTTCTATTCGATCTGTGGCATTTAGTCCGAATGGAAAAATGTTAGCGGCAGGGGCTGGCTGGAAAGGTGAAGGTGATAATTGGCGGGTGAACTGGCAGGAAACTATTTACTTATGGGATTTACAGAATGAAAAACAGACTGAATTAAAAAGACCTGCGAATTCTATTCAATCAGTTTTATCCGTTTGCTTTAGTCCGGATAATCAGACTCTTATTTCAGGTGATATTGATGGCGCTTGTTTTTGGAGCGTTGATCGCAGAGAGGAAATTGGTCAACTGCCATTGGGAGATTCTGGGCAAGTTTATTCCCTTGCATATAACCATGATGGAAATATGCTTGCAGTTGGAATAAATCATTTTTTCTGATATAACTGCTCAATGTAGGTATAATTGGATTTATATAGACATTTCACCTTAAAACCAATATGAGCGTATCTTTTTCATGGTGTGGTCGTTATAAATTTCCTCTTTTCTTCCTTGCAGATGAGTTTGATCACATTGCGTGCAGTGATTACTCCAGAAGGCAACCCACCACCAGGAGAAACCCAGTGACCTACCATATAGAAATTCGACAGACCCGGTAATTTTTGAGACATTCGGATTCTTGCAGTCTTACTTGTAAAAAGCCACCCTTCGTAAGAGCCTTTCCAGTTTCCTGTGTATCGCTCAAAAGTTAATGGTGTTGCCACGTCTATAACCTCAATCTTGGATGCTATATCTGGATATAATTCCGATAAAGCATCTACTACGGATTTCTCGATCTTTTTCTTTTCCTCAAGATATTGATCTTTGTTATCTTTCAGTTTCGCCCAATAATCGTAGTCCGCTTCTAGCATTATGATAAGCACGCTTTTTCCCGGAGGCGCCATTGTCTTATCGAAGCAGTAATTTTGAACACCAAGTCGTTTAACTTCCTTTCCTCCGATATTTATTGGGGTTTTTAATGGGAATGATAATGAGTGAGGCTCATTCGAGTAGTCAGCGTTTACTCCAAGCGAAACGTAAACCAGCGGAGGAAATGGCTCAAGATTTTCATAATAGCCTTTTATTTTGTCATCTATGTATTTGCCTTCAAGCCAGTCAAAAATTGTGGTGTGACCATCCGCACCAGATATTACAATGTCACCTCGTCTTTCAGAACCGTCAGATAGTTTTATACCAACAGCTTTATTATTCTCGACTAAGATTTTGTTCACTTTTGAGTTATAAAAGACTTTTCCGCCAAGACCGATATATCTTTCTTCTACTGACTTTGCTAGTGGAATTGATCCGCCAATCGGATATCCGCCATCACCATTTGCCATAAGTGATAAAGGAAAGAATGGGACAAATGCAGACATATTATGCCAACCCAAAGCAGAATCGTAAAGATTCCGCAACGTGGGATTTTTAAATCGCTTGATGAACTCAGACATTGGGGTAGAATATTTTTTGAGTAAACCTAACATAGGAAGCATTTTAAATACATCAGCAATGCTAAATTCAGGAGGCATAGGATTTTTCATCAGTGTTTTTATGGCTTTTGTTATCTCATTTATAAGCTTTTCATCTTCTTTTGATATACTGAGCATGTGTTCACGGAGTTTATCCGGGTTTGTATATGTGATAAACCTGTTGCCTTTTTCATCAATAGTCTGTGAATAATATTCATAAGTGACGAATTGCTTGCCCTGAATCATGCCGATCTCTTCCCAAAGCCTGTAAAAAGGATTTCCCGGTGTGCTTCCGGTAAGCCAATGGATACAGCCGTCAAAGGTGAATCCTTTTCGTTTCCAAGCAGTGCAAAGTCCGCCCGGTATGTTGTGCATTTCGTATATTTCAGAATTAAAGCCATTCATTTGGGCATAGCAACCAGTGGATAGACCGCCAATACCAGCACCGATAATGATAATTGATTTCTCTGCCATACTATCTTTATCTCCTCTCTATTTTCTGGTGAATTTTTCTTTCACTAGAAATTGAAACAACCATCAGCATCATTCAAGTTTATAAAACCTGTATCAGCTTCCTTTCCGTATTAACTTTACCAAACCAACACCAGGAATAGGCTTTCCATCAGCGATCAGGTCTTCAATATATAACTCAACTGCCTCTTGTATATATTCTAATGCTTCTCTTTTGTTATGCCCCCAGGTTCGACAACCTTTTAGGCTAGGGCAATAAGCGTGAAAAACATCTTCGTCTGGTTCTATAACCACTTCAAAAATATGGCTTTTAATATCACGATCAGTTTCCACAACTTCATTTATTACTGCATATTTCGCTTCCACATTAATCACCTCCAACTTGTCTGTCATTTTCTGTCTTAACAATGGCATCTATGGCTTGATCTTAATCTCTCCCCACTTGGATGCTAAGTGAAAAAGTCGTATTATTAATCGCAAACTATGAATATACCTTCAAAAGGTTTCAAGTCGAGTTTGACAATAGTTTTGCCATCTTCGCTTTCACTACTGATGGGTTTAATCTCACCCGTCGTCGGATGCCATAGAGTTGTATTGCCTGAGCATTTTATCGTAATCTCTCTACTGACAGATTCATCAAGGCTGTTGGAGATGAAGTATATGTCTTTTCCATCCTTCTGACGATGGACGTAGAAAAGCTCTCTGCAATGCTTATCCAGAGATAGATCAGGTTCTGAAAAACCATTAACAGCCTTTATAACATCAGAAATGCCCTTAACTATTGCAACATGCTCTGATTTTGCTAGTTTTTGAGATATGGCATTAATAACAACAGTCTCATCCTCTGACATTCCTGTGTTCGGTAAATCACCTAATACAACCAGTGACCCGCCAGAATCAACAAATTTCTCAAGCTTTTTGTAAACATCAGCAGGCATAACCCATGTATTCGGTAAAACAACGCACTTAAACGCCTCTCCTGAGACACTCATTGCACCACTGTCAATCTGACTATCAAGAATCGCCTGATCATCAATGTAGTCAAAATCCCTCTGATTTGCCAAAAGTTCCAGAGATACTGCGCCAAAATCATTATTTATGCGTTGAGCCTTCTCACCAAAAGGAGGAGATTGTGCTAATCCGTTTGTTGGGGTATAAGTTCCCCAGACGCTTTGTATTGGGTAGAATACCGCAACGTCAGCAACGTGATTCCCGCCAGTGAGCATCATCCCCAATCTGCCTATATGATCGTTAAAGACATTTAGCTGTCCTTCCTTAAACTTAAACTCATCAAGGCTGTAATATGAAGTAATACAGTTCAGACCGAGTACATATTGCCAGTTGATAGTTCCTATTCGCTGTTCAAAAGAACAGTCCTGTTTATTCATTTTTTGAATAAAACTGGAAGTCTCACTCATGCACAATTCGTTCTTTGATATATGTGCAACCGAACTGACAAACTTTGGTATCGGAATACAATTTGCACGGGCAAGCTGTGTCGGATTCGAGCTTAACAAATCTATGCCGGGTATATCCATACGTCTCAGATCACGATAAAGATCGCCTTCAAATCCAAGATGCCAGAAGAGATTTTCCTCCCAGAGACCATGACCGGAGGATTTTGTTCCATTTGCATGGCACCAGTCCTGAATCTGACCGTAGAAGTTTTCTTCTATTAGCTCTGATACCACCTTCCAGAAGTGTAAACGCTTATAAACCGTTTCTTTACCACAATTTACAAATAGATAAGGTAGTTCAGGCACAATGTCGTAACCATAGCGACTTTTAAAATCTTCTGGAAATGTGCGGCTCCATGGGATCGGTGGCAAAAGCCCTTCATCCTGTTTTAGATACAGAGTCATAAGTGATGGCTCATCTGTGAAGAAAGCCTTAACGTAGTCCTTTATGGCATCCCCGCATCTTTGCTTGTATGCTTCATGGGTCAGTTCAATGAATTTGGCTACTGCATCACGGTCTATTATATTAATGTAGGGAAGCGGATCAGAATAGTTTGTTACGCAGTGAGTGCCTTCGTACATTCTGCTAACGTGGAAAGACATTATGCACCAGTATTCGTTTGGAGCATCCCAAACGATCTCTGATTCTCCCGACTTAAATTTATTTGTAAGATCAACTTTCTTGGTTAAATCATACTGATCATTGTGAACAGGAACCGCTATTATAGACAAAGGGTTTCCAACTAGCTTGTCTGCGGCAGGCATTTTGTGATGAATTGTCCCTTTACCTTCTGTATGTGCAAACAGAATGCCAAGTGCCTCATATTCTGGATTGTCACGAAGCACCAGACCGCCAGCTTTCCCGCTTGGGTATCCTTTTTCGTCATATATCCAAAATAACAAGCCTTGTTGCTGAAAGTCATTCATACAATCCATGAACGCCTTCCATGCTTCCTCACTTTCCAGATAATCATTGAAGCTGACGTTTGCGACGACCCCGCCGAAACCAAGTTTAACGTAGTTTTTGGCAAGGTCTTTATCATAATAATGATGTATTATCTGAAGCATTCTATACTCACGAGGTGGATTCTTAAAAATATCATCCATAATAGTCTCCCTTGCTGAAATTGAATTGCAAAAGTTGAAATAAAAAATTATTACAACCGTCATAATAAAATAACTTTTATAGCTACACATTTTTAACATGCAATCATCCATTGTTCTATAAAGCAAACAGCTTGTGTATAGGCATAGACATATTATAGAATAATCCATTGGTTGTCAAGAACAATGGTAATTATAGGCATAATAATTGTCCATAATTCCAAGAAAACAAAATACAGAAAAAAGTTTGATAAAAATATTAATTTTTTTATTGACATTTCCAATATGTTATGATATAATCAATCATGCTAATACAGAAGTCTGAGGGTGGTATGTCGTCAATTAAAGCATTTATTTGTAATTTATGGGGAGGATTGATTTGTCGGAAAAAGGTAATGTTATAGCTAATCCTATGGTAGTACTTCGAGAAGAACTCGATGATTGGGCAGTACTTTTTGACCCCAGCAATGGTGATGGATTTGCGATAAACCCAGTGAGTTTGTATATCTGGAAACGTCTTGATGGTAAACATACAACTCAGGATATTTTGGCTGAAATTCGTGAAGACTGCAATAACTTGCCTGAAGATGCAGAAAATAGTATAGATGAATTTATTCAGGAAGTGGTAAAACGAGGTTTAGCTGGATATGAGGTATGAAATTTTTTTACCTTATGATCCTCGAATCGTAAAACCAACGAGCTTTAGTCCCATCCCCTTTTTCAAGGGGACTCGCTTGGGACTGGATAAAGATTCATGCGATATCCTAATCGCATATATTGACTATAAACTATCTTTGTGATATAATACTTGTTGTAGACAAGCCAAGTCTACACTAGGGCTAGAATAGCCCGAAGTTACGCTCGTGGAGAGGGGAGTCCCTCAGTGTTGCTGAGTAGCCCTTCGTTGAAGCAAGAAGCCTACGACTTTAGTCGTGGGTAATTCACTAATGACACAGGAAAGAGTTCGGAATGAGGGGGACGGCGGTAATTTGGTAAAGGTGGGTTGAATATAGCTAAATTAAGCTATTTTTTGACCTTTGGTTTCTAAATGAACGTTTTATATCCAAAAAGGGGTAGGAAAAGATGAAAAAATTGGAATGGGCAAAGCCCGTATTAAGAGATCTAGGTGTGGTACTTACAGATGGTCTATTAGTTCCTTCTGACTCAACGTGTGGTGTCGGGACCACTGACAGTGCTTTTTGTAGGAGTGGCTCGGCAGTAAAAGCGTTCTGCTATGCTGGTGGAACTTATAAATAAACCATAGCAAAACATCTTGGTAAGTTCGCGAAAGTTCCATTTTTACACACAAGCAACATCTGATAAGCTTGTAACAAAAAGATTGGAGGATTTCGATAATTTTTATCTTCCGATCTTTTTATTTTTGTAATTATTCTCTTATTAGCGATTATCTAACTGATGCAAAAATCCTTTCATGTAATACCTTCACAAATTATAGGTTTGACTAACTACCATTCTAATTCAATCATAATTCTGTCCATTATATTCTGATTTTTTCTTGGAGACAATTTTCTTGGAGGCGATATGAGAGACCTTACAGCGTACCATTATACCAAAATTTACAACTTAATTTTAAGAGATGGTAATAACTGGCATATAACAAGCGATAAGGATAATACACTGATAATAGATAAATTTGCAAACATAATGAGCTTAAAAGAAAGCCAACCAGATGGTTTTCCAAAGTTATTATTTACCAGTAAGAATAAAAAAGACGACTATACAGAGTATGAAGATGCAAAATATAAAGATACAGAATGGGAATATTATGATTGTGGGGTTGTCCATATATGGTGTCACCGTAATGACTGGAATGTTATATGTGAAGTCAGCGATGATTTAAACGATACAGATAGATATTTGGCTATGTGGAATTCAATTCAATGTATTTTCAGAAGAAGCCTGCAGTTCGGAGGAATTCCTTTCCATACCGGTCTAGCTGAATATAAAGGGCAGGGCGTACTTTTTGCAGCAACAAGTGGTACTGGAAAATCAACCTGCTGTCGCCGTTTACCAAGTCACTGGAAAGTATTGTGTGATGATGAAGCACTCATTGTGCGCGATAATAAAAAAACATACAGCGTTCACCCATTTCCAACATGGAGCGAGTATTTGAGTAAACGGGCAGAAAATAAATGGGACGTCCAATATTCTGTACCAGTTTCTGCGATTTTCTTTCTTGAGCAATCCGAAAAAGACGAAGTTATTCCCTTATCAGCAGAAAAAGCTTCTATCCTTATATCTAGTTCCTCTGTTCAGGCTCTGGAAAAGACGTGGAAACGAATGATTGCCGAGGAAAAGACTGTAATGATAAAAGCTATCTTCAATAATGCCTTTGAAATGGCAACAGTGATCCCCGCATATCGTCTTCGTGTAAGCCTCAATGGTCAGTTTTGGGAAGAGGTAGAAAAAGTTATGACTTTTTAGAATATAAATAATAATTTGATATATATGGGGGTTCTAACCACCCTATTTTATGTTATATAAATGACTTTATAATATAATGAATAGAAAAGCACAAATCAAGTTCCTGTCTTATTGTATTGGCTTAATAGAAGATATAAAACCGCCTATTAGCTTTAAAGAATTAACCAAGAAAGATTGGTCGAAGATTCTCATTAAAGCAAATCAACATTCAATCTTACCATTACTCTATCATCACCTTACTCAGAATAAAAAGGGAATTAATCCCCCAACTAACGTATTAGTGCGGATAGAGCAATATTATCTTCGCAATTCTTTACGAAACACTAAAATATATTACGAGCTAACAAAAATAATCAATAAGGCAAATGATAATAATATCCCGATCATTGTTCTTAAAGGCGCCGCCCTTGCAGGATCACTTTATCCGAGCATTGCCTTACGACCAATGAAAGACCTTGATCTATTCGTGAAGATTGAGGACATTCCAAAGATTCATGCTCTATTGATACAGTTGGATTGGATAAATAGTCATAGTGATATGACTATTGAATATCAAATGCAAATGATGGATCACAGTTTGTCTTATGTAAAATCAGGATTACCTCTTGACTTACATTTTAGAGTTCCTGAACTATCTGCTCTAAACCTCTGGGATAATGCTACTTCTGCAACAATAGGCTCAATTGGGATGATTGTTCAGAAACCAGAAATTCTTTTAATATTCTTATGTAATCATTTATACGAACATGCCCGTGGTGAGTTAGCTGAACTAATAAAATTTTATGACATTGTACTTGTGTTGAGGAAGTATAGAGAAAGTATTAACTGGGATTACTTAATACAGTGCGTTTATATCAATCAATGTGAAAACATTATTTTTCATATTCTGGAAATCATCAACGGTGAATTTGGAGAAGATATACCGTTAAGTGTTCTTGATAAACTTAAGAGTACTAAATATACTGTACAGATCAGGAAAAGTCTATATAAACCCCTTCCAGAAATTTTTTATAGACTTCATCCAATAAAAAAAATAGTTTTCGCAATTTATTTACATTGGATGGACCCAGAAAAATATACAATTGGTAATATTTTCAAGAGTATTTTCGAGAGTGCTTTTCCAAGCAAGAATTTTATTATAGAGCGATATTCACCAAAGAGATCGTGGTTTTTTTTCGTCTATTATCCAGCCTACTTTGCAAATGGTATTAAAAACTTTTTTAGTATCCTATTCAAACTGATATTTAAGCAAGGTTAAAAAAGCTTTTTCCATTAAGTCGGCAACATCTAAAACATTTGCCCAATGTCGTAAATAATTGGCGTCTATATTTTCTTGTATCTTGAGTGTTTCTAGCACATCTCGCCATTGCCTTTCTGAAACCTCACCGCCTTTACGATACCATTCCAGCTTTGCCAAAACATTGTCCTCAGCACTAGCTACATAGACGGCACATTTAGGTTCGATTGATATTACTTGTTTGATCCGCCGTTCGAATTGTGATTTATCGAAAGGACGTTGTTTATTGACAAATATATCCACTTTAAACATTGTTTCAAGGTGAATGATATTGAAACTACCACGATTATTGATGGCGTCTTTAATTGAATCAATATTCAAATAGAAAGCATTATCGAGTTCGTCTGCTAACGGAACAGCATGTTGTAGATATATATCTGCTATTATATCCACATCAATTGTAGATCGAGCAACTCCGTATATAGCCCCGGCAAGAGAACCACCAATCAGGTAGGGAATTCCCAATTTATCAAACACTTCAACTACCAACAAAGTTACAGATATAGGTTCAGATAACATAAGACATTCCTTTGATTCGATTGATAAACTATATACATGATTAGCTAATTCAATACCCAAAAGCAGATCAGCCAGAGCATTACGCAATTCTTTCGGAGCAGATTGCGGATAACGCTGTTTCAATCCACACAGAGCAAAAGTGCGGACAGTTTCATTCATCTGACCTACCATCTCTAGCTTTCGCCATGCGGGAGTTTTGCGAAGCAAGTTTATTAATACCTTCTCCGCTTCTGGACTTGTATCGGGAAACAAAGCTGACATTATTCTCGCCTTTTCCTATCTTCTACCGACTCTATATCTGCCCAGACGTATAATCCTCTTGGTGATAATGATTTCAATAACTGCTCGAACTCTGACTCCAGCATTGGTCCCTCAATGAGTATAGACTTTTTCTTTTGCATCCTGACAAAAGTTTGTATCAATTCGGGAACAGTGGGACCATAAGGTACCGGATCAAGGCTTACCTGTACTGCGCTAATGTTGGATTTTAGGACTTCATCCACTGTATGAAGCGATCCTGAGTGTAAATGTATTGTTGAATATTGGAATTGTGACGCCATACGCTCCTGATACCACAGCATAAATTCTTTATAATGTTTTGGAGAAACAAGGGCAGATGCGTCATCTTGTGTTCTGATTGACGTTCCCGGCGCCCAAATGCCAAAATAGTTACAGTATCCTCCCTCAAAAGGCGTTGTCCTTACTAATTGCTCCTTTGCCATTTGTGTGAATAGATCGGTGCATGTTTCCATGAGATCGTGTATTTCATCTGGATGCTCGTATATGCCAGCGCAGAGGTTATCTCCGCCGATTAAGGCTTCGACCATATCGCTTGGACCACGCATCAGCGTATTTGCCACGAGGTAATTGCCCTTCGAGTTAACCGAAAGAAAATCCATAAACTCAAATAGCTTGCTTATCCATTTTTCATTAAGCTCTATGGATTCCATCTTATCGTACCAGTCTAAACCTAAAATATGCTCAGACCTCATGCTGTGCGCCTGACGACTGACTCTGATGGGGCATCCAAGTATGGCTTCCATCCACGGAACTCTTGCGTAAGGTATTTGGACAGAAAAAAGGTCTCCATAAGTCTTTGGATAATCTGAAGCAGATTCAGACTCTGGATATAGCCTTGAAGGATTTAGCATCTCAGGCTCAAGGTAGAATACCTCTTCCTTTGCCATCGTTCCATCAGCTAATGGAAACTCCATCGGTGCGACAGGCTGACCGTATATGCTGTTGTTTTTCGTGATTCTAAGTAACGGTTTATCAACGTCGTCTTTGATCCAAAAAGCCCTGTGTCGTTCCAGTAATTCAGTTATTTGTGACATTAGACTACCCTCGCCATTCTGGCACTTTTATTACTTTCTTTTCCTCGAATGAAGCAACCCAACTCCCCCACAACCTACGACTCCGACTTTTAGCATATTTGTCTCCTTTTCTACTGAAATGATTCACCAATTTATTCCTTCAATACCAATTTTAGATAATCTTCAATCTCTTCACATACTTCTCTGGCAATACGCAGATTCTCCTCCGCTTCTTCTAAACTAATTTCTGTGTAGAAATCATGATCCTTTTCGGCAAGGAAACCAACGGGCTTCAGCCGTTGGAGGAATTGCCTCTCCATTTCCATATTAAAAATAGGCGGTAGTTTTGATGCAAGTTAAAATAAAACTTGCCCTGGAACTACCAAACAGGTTAGCAGTCTTCGCCAATGTTGTATGCGGTTTACTTGTATACAGCACCGTCCCTACCTCTCAGGACTTTTAACCATATACCGTAGTGTTCGGCACTAGACTGAAT
>Ga0247842_10000594_pt1 | contig 73286 bp, 65 predicted proteins | sample LaCruzMarch2015__3_FD_192411 | JGI IMG/M metagenome (GOLD analysis project Ga0247842, IMG submission 192411) | Freshwater microbial communities from meromictic Lake La Cruz, Castile-La Mancha, Spain - LaCruzMarch2015_19m | ecosystem: Environmental > Aquatic > Freshwater > Lake | place: Spain... | reverse complement strand
TTTAAGCATAATTCTTACTCCCTCAGAGTTACTACTTTGTTATGACATTGTAATAACCTGGTGTGATTTTGTCAATTTGCACGATGGCAAGCAACTGTTGGAGTGCAGGAATTGACCATTTGCTCTCAAATAGGAGTTCGGGAACTGTCCACAATGGCCCACCATTCTATTTTCTGAAGCTAAAAATAACACGATTATAGAAAGTTCCCGAACTGTCCTAGCGTCTTTATCAAGAGCCTTTAATTAAATTCTTGTTAACTAATGGCCCATCATTGAATCTAAAACGGTACCGATTGAAGATAAATTCCGAACTGAAATCAGAAAGGCCAGGGCTCATTGAACCTTGCCTTAGTATTTACAGGTATATTTTCGTCGCTATTCAACCAATTGCACAGCAGGCGGTACGAAGGACTTGTTCAGCACTTCCTCCTTTGGCCAGTACAGGCGCAGTGTCAATGAAAAGCCGCCGCTGGCCGGGGCCGGCAGCCAGTTGGGCATCCTGGCAGCGTCAGGTGAATCCCGCTGTATATAGATGTCAATCGAGCCGTCGGGATTTTTTATCAGAGGCGGGTCACTTAATGAGCCCAGACAGTACCTATTGATCGGGTTGGCTGCAAACAGGATCTTTTCATTATACATAGAAAGCGACCAGAAGCCGTTTACCGGGGGTATCTCATCCTGGCTGAAATGAAGTACATATTTGTTATCGCTGGAAAATTTTACCCCATCACTGCCGGTTGACGCTGAGGCATAGAAAGCATCATCAACTGAGTTGGCGCCCAGTCCCCGATAAGCTATGGCCGCTCTCAATGTATAGTCCGTCCCGTAATTGCCGGTACCGTAAGGGAGCTGCCACCCGTTCTTAATGGCACCCATTCCTTCAGCAGGAATTCTGGCCAGGGCAGACTGATAACCGGTTTGGATTGACGATTTAACACCCATGTCCAGCCCGGCAAAATACGATTTATAGTCAACCCCGGGCTGAATGCCTATCTTTGCCATCTCAGCCAGTAACGGCGCATCTGCTTCCGAGGGAGGGTTTTCAACCATCAACTGGCAGACATAATTAAAATAACTGGCCGCGTCAAGAGCCAGCAACTGGTTCAGGGGGGAGACTTTGGTATTGGCATTGGGATCGACCGGGACATTAGCCGGAGGCACATAATTTGTTCCCCAGGCAGAAAGCGGCGTCAGCTTCAATTGATTTTGAAGGTTCCAGACGTTCTCGTAGTCTGAAGAGCCACTACAGGCGATGCGACCGACTATCCAGACCCATCTGGTCGAAGACCTCATTTCCGAAATGCCTTTGGGCAATTTGCCGCTCCAATTAGGGCCGGTGATAGCAAAGTTGCCGGTTCCGGTACCTGTAGTGCGTGAGCCTGGCGAGGCAAAAGAATCCGTCCAGTAGTTAAGCATGGGCATCAGGTAATAGCGGCCATGAGTGTCCGGCAGAGAAAGGATAACAGGTTCTTTTTTGGTATCAACCCACGCTGATGAATAAAGCGTATCGGCATTAGGATTTACTACATTAGTAAAAGTCGCATCGGGAAACACCTTCTTATTGCCGAACTGGTTGACCGGTGCCCCGTTAGCGTTTGGCGCAGGAACTGCCGTAAAGATCTGCCGCGTCAGATCCATTATGACCACCGGGAAGCCGTATACCGTGGCATCGTAGGAGATTTGCTGAGCTTCCTGAGGGCTAATATTTTGTGGAGCTATGTTCACCGTAAAAGTACATCCCGTCGCTACAGTACCCGCCATGATTAGCAAAACGACGAAAATCAGAAATCTATGCGGAATCATGTTTCTCATATCAACCTCCTGCCGTGGAACATCGTGGCAGTATTATACACCTTCATCAGCGTTACATCAGCGTTAAATCGAAATAAACATTCGTCGGGGTGAATGCGTGTTGACCTTACGCCATGTTATAGTCCACTGCATACTAAGGTTTTCTCGGTTTTGTGAACGTATTGTAATGGGCTTAAATCGCCCAATGATCTATGCGGCCTGAATTCATTATAATCTATTCTCCATGCTTCCGTGGCTTCCCTGGCCTTATGAAATTCAATTTGACCCCTGTCTTATATGCCCATTCATCCAGGGCTTTGCCTGTAAATTCAGGTCCATTGTCCAGGGTAATAACCTCAAGGAATCCGGATACTTCTTAATTGGCTGGCCGTGGTTGGTTCAATTCTTTTCTGCGTACAGACGCTCATAATGGACTCTTTTATATGGGCCGCCAATTTCAAATATTGATTACGGAGCGGGAATTACCATCTGCTATACTGCCCGTCTAAATGCAACCAGCAGCACGCCCGGTCCTCCATGGACCCCGAGTGCCGCACAGAGTTGTGTAATTAATATTTTGTCTTCCGGGAAAAATTCACGGAGTTTTTCTTCAGTTGACCTGGCCGTGTTTAAATGTAAGAAGTGGCTTGATATCCAAATGAAGAAATACTATACTCGCATTGATGGATGGGACGGTTAGAATAAGCGAAAACCTCGGCCTGCTTACGCTAAAAAATAGGCTTTCAGCGTCCCTGGAGCAGCAGTTGCAGGATATCATCAGCCAGGCAACCCCCAAAATCATAATCCTTGATTTTAGCCAGACCGATTCATTTGATGATCACTCCCTGAGCGCGTTGGTACGTTTGCATAATACAGCCCGGCGCAGCGGGAAACGTCTATTAGCTGCGCGCTTAGACGATAAATTGGATGAAATATTTAAGCTGGCCCGCTTAAATGAGGGCATACCTGTATTCAACACTGTCAGGGAAGCAGCATCTTATGCCGGTTTATCCTCAGGGTTGCCCGCCGGGGTTGAGGCCGGTATCCAAAATACGGGACAACCGCCCCCTTCAAAAACAGGCGATGCCTGGCCAGGACTTTTTACCAGGCTATCGGTCCATGGGATGCCCTCCGAGGCCATTAACCTTAATGTAAACGGGCGTAGAATAGCAGGGCCCCTGCAGGGCTTCGGCCAGCTCTGGCAAAAGACTTACACGGCCGTGTTGAAAGATATCAAGTTAAACCCGCATGAGCTAATCGAAATACTCAAAACCAATTTCACCCGCTTCCAGCCTTTATCCAACAGGTTTTACCCCGGTCCGGCAGGCATTAAGCCCGGCGAAATCATCTTGATTAACGCTGATACGCCGGGAGGCCTGATAGTTACAGGAGTCATGGTATTACATGCCAGCGAAACCAGCTTCACCTTTATTACGCCGGAAGGTCATCCTGAATCAGGCTGGGTAACTTTCAGTGCTGAAGAGAATGATGGTAGCGTTACCATCCAAATCCAGGGACTGGCGCGTGCCAGTGATCCAGTGTATGAAGTTGCTTTCCGCCTGGCCGGGTCAAAGCTGCAGCAGGAAATATGGAAACATGTACTGCAGTCACTATTGAAATATGTCGGCAGCAGCAGCGAGGTAGAAGTTGCACCGGTATGCCTGGACAAGAGACTGCAGTGGTCAAAAATCTTCAACATTTTTTCCAATGCCCAAATCCTCACCATCCTTAACATGCCTGCGATTATTTTCAGGAAAATCGTCAAACGAAATATCAAGTAACTATTTATGAAATTCGATAGCAGCCGTGATTGCCAGGCAGTTGTGGTAGGTTCCGGGATCAATGGCCTGGCTGCTGCAGCCGAATTGGCCGGGGCCGGGCTGAAAGTCCTTGTCATCGAAGGCAATGAGGCAATGGGCGGCTGCACCCGTTCAGATGAACTGACTTTACCCGGTTACCTGCATGATGTTGGTTCTGCCGTTTTCCCGATGGCTGCGGCCTCCCCCTTTTTCAATTCACATCCTTTCTCTGAATATGGATTGAAGTGGATTAAACCGGCCGTCGCGGTGGCGCATCCCTTTGATGACGGTTCGGCCGCGTTGTTATATCGATCGGTCGAGGAAACCGCCGAAACGCTCGGCGGGGATTCCCACCGGTACCGCGAACTTATGTCGCCGCTGCTGGAAAACTGGGATATGCTAATTGCCGACCTCGTAGGCACATTCAGACTATTGCATCACCCATTCAAACTCATGAGCTTCGGGACAAAAGCTTTCCAGTCGGCAACAAACCTGGCCAGATGCCATTTTAGCGGCAGCCGTGCCAGGGGATTTATCAGCGGGTTATGCGCACACTCGGTTATACCGCTGGAGTACATCCCCGGCGCGGCTTTCGGGATCGTGCTTGGCCTGGCCGGTCACGCCATCGGTTGGCCCATTCCGCAGGGCGGCTCAGGCAAAATAACACAGGCTATACTGACCTACCTTAAGAAAAAAAACGTCGGGTTGGTTACCGGCCATTTCATCCGTGTACTCGATGAGCTTCAAAGCGGGGCAGCCCAGTTTTTAGATATAACGCCAAGGCAATTCCTGGGCATGGCCGGCAAAAGTTTATCGGGCAATTACGCTAGAATGTTGAAGCAATTCCATTACGGTCCAGGTGTATTTAAAATAGATTGGGCCCTAAGGGAACCTATACCATGGAAAGCAAAGGAATGCCTGTTAGCAGGAACTGTTCACGTGGGCGGCTCCATGGAATCAATAGCTTTATCCGAGCGGGAAGCATGGCAAAATAAAGCCCCGCAAAACCCCTTTGTAATCCTGGCACAGCCAACCCTTTTCGATGATACACGGGCACCAAATGGCAGGCATATTGCGTGGGCATATTGCCATATCCCCAACGGCTTTACGGGTGATATGACGGCACAGATAGAAGCCCAAATAGAGCGCTTCGCACCGGGTTTCCGTGAAATCATCCTGGCACGAAGCGTCCAGAATACAGCAGACCTGGAACGTCTTAATCCCAACCTGGTTGGCGGTGACATTACCGGTGGGGCACAGGTGTTGTCGCAGATTTTTACCCGGCCGGCATTACGCTGGGATCCTTACGCAACCCCGCTCAGACATGTATATTTATGTTCTGCATCAACACCGCCGGGTGCAGGCGTCCACGGAATGTGCGGAGCACATGCCGCAGCATCATATTTAAGAACATTATAATGTGCAGGTGATTCTATCTTTAGTGTGGATAAATATTGTCTTCCGCTTATCGTTATTAGTGAAAGCGGGGTCATAAAATGAGGATGTGGATGGTTGATCCCAAGTTTATGTGTGACAGGCATTTGCTCGGGGAACATTATGAGTGCCACATGTTTGCCGGCTGCATTAAGAAAAAGAAAACCCTGACAGGGTACATTGCTAAGAAACTATTTGATCCGGCGTCACTGACATTGAGACATAACCAACTGGTTAAGGAAATGAAGAGCAGGGGATTTTCACATCGCAGTCCGATTGATAAATATAAGGGGATTTCATCGCCCATAAATAGCGATGATTCCCTCCACGACCTGCTAACAAGATGCAAAGCATGTAGAACTACGTATAATGTAAATCAACCGAGCTGACCCTGGTGTAAAGCTTATCATGCACCTCACACTTTGTAGCATCACCAACGCAATTGACCGTGATAAAGGTGCCTTTACTTTTAGTCAAAACTTTATTAAGTGTGAAGTGCTGCAAGAATATATTGGAGTCCTGGGATAAGCTGTTTCTTTTCAAAGGAAAGTTCGGGAACCGTCCAGTGTCCCCCACCATCCAAGACTCTGTAGCTAAAACAATACCCATTAGAGACGATTCCCGAGTCGTTCACCCTCCTATATACAGTGCAAGTATGCATTGACATCATTGCGTTGATAAACGTATAGTTACTTAACGCATATATGAAGCCGATACTATTTTCGCAACACGCTCTTGATCAGATGCCGGATCGTGGTGCTACCAGGTAAGAGGTTGAAGCTGCCATCCGTAGCGGTGAGTTAGCGCCAGCCAGAGGTAAGCGGTTATCATTCCGTAAGAATTTCCCCTTCAACGGAGAATGGAAAGGTAGGAAATATGCAATCAAGCAGGTTATGTCCATAGTTATCGAAGAATCTGATAGAATGATAGTTGTCACAGTTTATGTCTTTTATTTCGGAGGCACAGAATGAAAATTAAATACGACCCACAGGTCGATGCACTTTATATCTCGTTTAAAAAGGGCCCCGCTCAGGTTACCACTCTACATTTCAGTGAAGATGTAGCCATCGATTTAGGTCCGCATGAAGAGATAGTCGGCATTGAGATTCTTGGAGCCTCTGATCATCTTGCCCTCGAACGGCTCAACCCGAAGGTTCTGCTCGAAAACCTCAAGCCCGCCTGAGTAATACCCCCCTTTTTTTATCCACGCATATTCCCAGCACAATCCGTCTTTTTATTCTACTGTGAGCAATTGCTGTAGCGCCGGAATCAGCCTTTCACTATCAAATAGTAGTTCGGGAACCGTCCAATGTCCCCGCCAGGTCAGGTAATAATATCGCCTACTTTTTATTCGATTTATCTGCCAAAGTCCGAAAATGTTTTGCGTCAGGCTTTTATCATCACCAGTAGCATCTTGAAGTTAGTCATAGCTTTCAGGGCATGCGGTTCGTTGGCTGGCATAATGATCATTTCATTCTCTTTAACGCTATGCGGTTTACCGGAGATCGATACTTCTGCTTCGCCATCGATGATGTACACAAGGGCATCATAAGGAGCGGTATGCTCACTCAGAGCCTGGCCCCGCCAGAAAGCGAAGAGTGTAAGAGTTCCTGTTTTCTTGCCAATGATCGTCCTGCTGACGATAGACCCATCCTGGTAATCTACCAGTGTATCGAGCTTGAGAACCTGTGCAACCAGATTATCTCTGTCGTTTTCCATATCACCTCTAAAATATAAAATTCGGCGCGCGCTCACCTGGCGTTCAGAAATGCCCTTTCAACGAGAGCCCTGGTTACCTGCACCTTATATTTATTTTTTGCCAGGGATAAAGTTTGCTCGACCGCCATTTTACCGGCAGTTGCTGCCGACTTTTTATCTAACTTTTTCCCTTTCAAGAAGTCTTCGACATCTTTTATCCTGAGCGGGACAGGAGCTACAGCCCCCAGGACTATCCTGGCTGAATCCACTATGTCCCCATTCACGTTCACAAGGGCAGCCACACTCACCACCGGGAAGTCATGCGCGTTCCTTAACGCAAATTTGATGAAATCTTGCCGGCTGCCCGCAGCAGGTTTGGGTATCTGTATCTCTACTACTAATTCACCTTCCTCGAGCTGGCTAGTTTTCATAATCCCGGCAGAGAAAAAGTCCTCCGCGCTTAGAATGCGTTTGGTAGTCCTAATTTTTGCATTTAATGCTATTAAAGCAGGGGCCATGTCAGAGGCGTTGACAGCCACGCATCCACAGTTGAAACAACGGTTGGCCTCATTCTCCATTTCACTGAGATTGAAGCCAGTGCTGTCTTCTATATCAATGCGCCTGCGGGATACGGGCAATATGGCAGTTTTGCCTCTCTCCATTTTGACCAGGCAATCCGCGCTCCATTTTTGCATAGTTACTTTTTGACTCTTTGTGGGTATCCGCCTCTTGGTCAGGTATAAATCAATTGAAGCCGCTGCCTTTCTTCCGGCGGCAATAGCCTGGATTACCGATGCGGGTCCGGTGGCTACATCCCCACCTGCAAAAACACCGGCAGCATTTGTCTCCTGTGTATCCTGATCGACCGTTATCAAACCGCGCTCCGTTTTGAGCGCGGAGCTTATAAATGACAAATCCGCCCGCTGTCCGATAGCCAGTATGATTGAATCGGCATTCACCCTAATCCTGTTAGCTTTGTTAAAAGCAGGCGCGAAGCAACCCTTAGCGTCAAATACCGACGTGCAGTGTACAAGTTGCATGCCCTGGATATGGCCATTTTCCTGCAGTATTTGACCGGGCCCCCATGATGGCATGAGATGAATTCCCTCGGCTAAGGCTTGTTCAATCTCTGAAGCGATAGCGGGCATCTCTTCACGGCATTCCAGGCATGCCATGGTGACGTCTGCCGCGCCTAACCGCCTGGCCGTAATAGCCACGTCAACCGCTACATTTCCACCTCCTATTACCAATACCTTTTTGCCCGGCGCCTTGCTCAAGCCTGAGGCCACTTTTTCGAGCCAATCCAGGCCGGATATCAAGAGCTCCTCGTCCTTTAAACCCAATGGCCTCTGGCCCCATCCTCCGGTTGCCAGGAATACCGCATCAAAATTATTCCTAATATCTTTTAGTGTCGAATCTCTGCCGATCTCAAACTGAAGCCTGAATTTAATACCCGTGCCCTGCAGGGCTTTTACCTGCCTGCGTACAAGGTTTTTAGGCAGCCGGTAAGCCGGTATGGCATACATCAGCATGCCGCCTGCTTCTTGATGCTTATCGAAGACCGTAACTGAGTAGCCCGACTGTCTAAGGTAATATGCCGCGGCCAGGCCAGCCGGCCCCGCTCCTACCACCGCTACCTTTTTTCCGTTTTCTTTTTTGGGCGGACGCATTATCGGCCCTGCATTATCCAATATGTAGTCGCCCATATACCGCTCAATATCCCTTATAGATACGGCTTCATCAAATTCGCTGCGGTTGCATTTTGTCTCGCATAAATGCGGACATACCCGGCCGGTTATGGCCGGGATGGGATTAGAGGCAAGCAGCATTTCCGCCGCCTTATCTATTTTCTTATCCCTGATAAGGCTGAAATACGAGGGTATATCGATATTCCCCGGGCACTCCGCCGAGCAAGGGGTCGTTGCCATTCTTACCGCGCCAAAGATGGAATGGTAGCGGTTCTCCCCGGTCAAAGCGTTACAGGCCTGGCCGCCCTTTCTCAGGCAGTGGAATGTGCACTCCGGATTGCGGTAATACCAGCACCTTGGTTCCTGGCAGATATTGCCGGCGATCGTCCCCATGTTTCTGATGTGAGGTGTAGCAACACTGTGCGCCGCCATCGACAATAACCTGTATTTCTTCTTTACGATTTCACTTTTTTCGATGGCATGCAGCCGGGTCAGCGCCCCTATCCTCAACCCAAGCTTATCTTCCTTGATATAGTCCAGTCCGGGGATGGTTTTGATGTTAACCACCAACTCGGGGTATTCAGGGCGTACATTATCCTTCAGTACTCCCAGCAGGTCAGTGCCACCTGCAATTGCGACTGCCCTGGTTCCATATTTGCCGAGTAATTTGATTGCTTCTTCAAGGGAAGTGACATTATGATGTTTAAACGATCTTAAAGCAGCCATCTGTCTATATCCTTCCCAATGCTGTTAATATTTTGTCCGGGGTGATTGGAATGTCATCTATCCTTACACCGATTGCGTTATAAATGGCATTTGCAATCGCACGTGGCCCGCAGGTCACCACCCCTTCTCCGATTCCACAGGCTCCGTATTCCCCGGCCCCCTTCCATACCTCGAAAAGTACGGGCTCCACCTTCGGCATGTCTGCTATGGTCGGTATCTTGTATTCCACCCAGTTGAAATCAAGCGGTACACCCGTTTTTTCGTCATAAACTATCTCTTCCAACAGCGACTCACCGACAGTCATACACTGGCCTCCGCACTGCTGCGCTTCAGCCCCGGAGGCGAACATGACCGTACCACAATCATTAAGGACTATCATCCTGAGCACTTGCGTTTTCCCTGTATCAGTATCCACTTCGACCTCGGCAAACGTAGCCTGATACGGCACGCCCGTTTTCTTAGTGTGAGGCCTGCTGCTGGCCATGGCTACAATCGGCACCAGGTCCCCCTTTTGCAAAAGCCTTTTAACTGTAATCGATTTTTTCACCTGCGCCTTCAAGCATACAAGTCCGTCCTCTATGGCAATTTGGTCCCGGCTGACCTTGAAGTGCTTCGCTGCCAGCTTCATGACCTCTCCCCTGATTTGAGCAGCAGCCTCCATTAGTACTTCTGACTGCAGGTAAGAAACGGCGCTATCGGTCTGCACAGTATCTTTTAGGCCGTCGTCCGTGTCCACAGTTGACGCCCACCTGATATCATCAGGCTTTACACCCAGAAAACTCAAAGCTTCCGCGCAACCCAGTACGTTGCAGGTATTGGAACCGGGCCCGCATTCCACTGTAGGGGCAAGCAGCACCACTGTGCCATCGGGATTGAGTTTTATTCCTGCCTGGATTGTACCGCGCCGCTGCTCCTGCCAGGCGGCATGCCAGCCCGGATGAAAAGAGAACCCGATCCCCCGCTTTTTCGAGCTGTCATAGGTGCGCCCTTTGCCCGGCTTATGCCGCTTATCCCAATCAATCCTCCTGGCGCCTTCATGCAAAACAGCTTCCAGGCTCTTATCCGGTAACTTCTCCCATTTGTGCCCAAAATTCTTTAAGGCTAACTCTATAGGATCGATGCCGAGCTTCTCAGCCAGCACGTCAACTGCCAGACCCAATATCAGGTTGAACTGGTTATTACCTACGCCTCTCATCATGCAACCGGGGATTTTATTGGTATAGACTGCGTAAGATTCCATTTTTACATTGGGTATATGTGCGAACGAGACCTCCACAATCTCCTGAGGAACAAACTTTGTGGCAAAGCAAGTGTGGTCAGCATAGGCACCCGCGTTCCCGATGGATTTAAAATAGCTTGAACTGATGGCGCCGTCTTTTGTGGAGCCCATCTTGCAGGTATATATTATGGGTTGACGCGTATTGTGGAAACTTTCCCGCCGCGTATGTTTGAATTTCACGGGACTCCCTGTCCGCTTCGCCAGCAAAGCAGTGTAAATAAAGAAAGGATCTTCCCCGGTATCTCCCCTGCCAAACTGACCACCAACAAACGGGCTGATCACTCTTACTTTGTTCTGCGGGACCTCCAGCATTTCACTGAGGAACATCCGGGTTTGATCAGCTTCGTATGAATTCGACCATACGGTAAGCTGGTCGTCTTTCCATGAGGCCAGGCAACACCAATTGTCCAGGGAGCCCTGTGTGGCATTGTGGTAAATGGCCTTAACTTCGATGTTTATATCTGCTTCAGTGAACCCTCTTTCCACGTCCCCTATATTTACAAAGACGTCTGCGCCGCCAATTGGTTCAGCCGGTAAAATATTGCTTTGCGAAAGCTCAGGATGCAGTACCGGCGCTCCCGGCTGCATGGACTCTATAGGGTCCAACACAAAGGGCAATACTTCCCATTCGACTTTGATTAATCTTAATGCTTCTTCGCCGATGCGTTCACTTTTGGCTGCTACCACGGCGCCTACTTCGTCGCCTACCCAGTATGCATGGCTGCCAAGTATCCTCCTGTCCCGCAACTTCTTCCACATCATGCGTTCATAACTTACCGTATCCACTCCATCCGTCCAACCGGCGTTCATTGGTTTTAATGCGACTATCTCAGGGTCCTTATAGGTCAATATAGCCTCAACGCCCGGCAGCTTCTCAGCTTTGCTTATGTCAATATTTTTGATGACTGCATGCGGATAAGGGCTGTGGAGCACTTTGGCATAAAGTATGTTGGGCAGACGGCACTTTAATGTCAGGTCATCTATATACTCTGCCCGGCCGCTGGCTTTCTCCCAGCCATCTATGCGGGGACGGTAAGTCCCCAGGTATTTACGGTTTACACGGCGTTTAAATTGATTGCTCATGGTTTTCTCACTTGCCTGGATATTTTTTCCGCAGCGTGCTCGACCGACTTTGCAATTGCAGCATAACAACCGCAACGGCAGATATTGCCTGAAAGTGCATCTTTTATCTCCTGTGCCGTCGGGTTGGGGTTCTCATTAAGAAAAGCTTTAACTGTCATGACAAATCCGGGTGTACAGTAACCGCATTGAATGGCAGTGCCGTAGCCAGGTTCACTTTGTTCAGCGAAAGCTGCTATAACAGGGTCATTCCCGGGTAAACCCTCAATGGTTAAAATGTCCTGGCCATCTGCATCTACCGCAAGCGTCATACAGGAGAGAATAGCTTCGCCATTGAGTATTATTGTACACGCTCCACAGGCACCGTCATCGCAGGCTACTTTCAGTCCGCTGAGCCCCAATTTTTCACGCAGTAAATAAGCTAATGTATCAGCCTCTTCGATATCGTGGCCAATATAAAATTTATGCCATGCACCATTGACCTTAAGACTTATGATACGACCTTCAGCGGACACACGGGTATCTTTACCGGGCTGTTGCAGAGCCATACCTTGCCTCCTATGCTATTTGACTCACCTTAAAACCGGCGACTATTGTCCGGTAAGTTTTCTATGCAAATAATTGCAGCAATCTTAATAACGTGACAAATAGATTTTACCAGCATACTTCATTAAGTTCATCATTTCAACGGCTCAACTTCATTTAACCTGCCAGGCAGAAGATTCAAGAATATTGCACACGGGTAGAGGCAAACCTCAGGAAATGCCCTCAGTTACTTCTTCCTATTTCATATGGTATTATGTCTTTAAACCATTATTTTCGTGGATAAAGAGGTTCAAATGTCTGACTACAACGTAATCGTTATCGGGGCCGGCATCGGCGGCCTGGCTGTGGCCGGGCTGATGGCAAAGCAGGGACGCAAGGTGCTGCTGCTCGAGCAGAGCGACCGGGTAGGGGGATGCTGCTCCACCTTCGAACGGGAAGGTTACCATTTCGACCTGGGCGCCTCCCTTATTGAAGATACGCAGGTCATGGACTGGTGCTTCCAGCGGCTGGGCACCACCCTCGCCCAAGAAGTCGAACTGATAGCGCCGCACCTCATTTTTTCCGTAATACTGAGGGACGGCACAAAAATAGCCTACCCTAAATCCATCGAGGAATCGGCACGGGAGATCGCCAAAATCGCCCCTGAGGATGTAAAAGGCTGGTACGCCTTCTGTAAGTATATGAAGGAATTCAACGACGCTGCGGTCAAGGGATTCTTCATCAAGCCGGCCAATACGCTGGGGGATGTGGTACGCATGTTTCAGCAGACTCCCGCCATGCTCAAGTATATGCCGCTCTTCAACGGCAGCTACCAGGCTGTGCTCAAGAAGTTCTTCAAGAGCGACAAGATACGCGAATCGCTGACTTACCAGTGCCTGTACGCAGGACTGCCGCCCGACCTGCTGCCGGGACTGTACGCAGTAATACCCTACTCGGAACACGAGGGAATCTACTACAGCAAGGGGGGCATGGTGGCCATCCCCAAGGCCTTCCAGCGTGTGGGTGAAAAGCTGGGCATGACAACGCAGCTGAATACCCTGGTTAAAAAGGTCCTGGTCAGGGACCGCCGGGCCATAGGCGTTATGCTGGCCGACGGCAGCGAGATCACGGCCGACCTGGTGATATCCGATATCAACGCCAAAACGCTCTATCTTGACCTGATCGGAGAAGAACACCTGCCCTCCATTGTCCGCACAGGCGTAAAAAGCTACCAGTGCTCGATGTCAACCCCGACCATTTACTTAGGCGTGGATTACGACCCGCCCCTGCAATCCCACCATACGCTGGCCACCATACCCATGGAGGAGATGAACAAGTACTGGTGGGACGAGTATGAGCAGGGACGTTACCCTGCTCAGCAGTTCGGCATCATCAGTTGCACCACGCGCTCCGACCCCAACCTGGCGCCCAAAGGACACAATATCATAATTTTGACCATGGGGCCCGGACCCTATAAGCTGGACGGTACAACATGGGAGGCCGAGAAACAGGGGCTGCTGCAGAGGATTATCAGGTATTATTCCGAGAATTACATAGCGGGACTGGAGCAACATGTCCGCGTGGCTGAATTCTCAACGCCGGCCGATTTCGAAAAAAGGCTGCTCTCACCGGAGGGGGCCATCTACGCGCTGAGACAGGATGTGCCCCACTCTATCTGCTTCCGTCCCGCTTCCAAATCCAAGTCCATCAAGGGGCTTTACTTAGTAGGGGCCTCAACCCACCCGGGCGGCGGCGTGCCGGTGGTAACCGCGTCGGCCATGAATGCGGCCGACCTGATCGAAAAGTACGAGAAGTAAAACAGGTGAATACTATGGATAAGAAGAAAAAACGCATTGGATTTTTCATGAATATCCTGCGGCAGGTCCGCTACCTTATCCCGCGCTACTTCGTTTAATCCCCTGCCAGGGCAGGGATCATGCCCTGGCCGAGTCTATCACCGCGGCTAAGTGCGCAGGGTGGTCGGAGCCTACCAGGTATTTCTTGCCGTACACAGTAGTTATCTTGACGCCGCGGTCTCCCTGCAGGTAGTAGGCCTGCATCTCCCCGTTGAAGCGGATGCCGTAGCCACCGAAATCGCGCAAGGGCGCAAAAGAATGCACTTCCACCGTGGCGATATCCGCCATTTTAAGCTGCAGCAGCCTTATGCCCAGTATTCCGAGCCTTACCGTAACGCCATCCCGCGTGACCTGCGTGCGAAATCCGCCGTAGGTGCTCAGCATCCCCAGCGCGATCACCGCCAGGATGATGGAAAGCCAGGGAAGCGCTACCCAGGTGAAAATACCTGATACTATTAAAATCACCGGCATAATGACAGCAAGGACTCCCGCATACGGCGGGTTCTGCGATTCCCAGTATGACAGGGGTTGACCCGCCTGTATTATCCTGGTTATCTCTTCAGAAACCTGGTCCGTGTCCTCAACCACCAGTTTCGTCTCGTAATGCCGGTAGGGACGCAATAGTTCCAGTACAACGGCCAGGCCAACGCCCAAACCGCAGGCCGTGACCATCTCAACCCAGGGAAAGGGAAATAACCTCAGCGGCGATGCCAGCATGTTTACGTAGGCGACCTGCACACCGCACATGCTGCCGATGGCAAACTCGTCAAACAGCGACATCCAGTTAAAGGTCTTACACTTTTCCTGGCGCGCCCACAGTTCATCGAGCCAGGCCGATAAAACCATGAACCCGGCGGAGAGTCCCAGCAGAAGCGCGGAACTGGTCCAGGGAGACCCATAGCCGTTGGGTTGCCCGCTGAGGTCGAAATGCACGGGTGCGGGGTCGGGCAAAGGCATGGCCCTGATGGTGAAGTACACCGCTGCCAGGATTAAAAGCAGCGCCGGCAGGTGGGTCCACAACGGGTGGATAAGTTTTTGTTTCATTTCTGAACGTCCCCTGACTAATAAACTGCTAAAACTGGCGAGTTTTTCAATGGCCCCATAATGGCATCAGACACGGGCCACTCATAGCCATATGTGCATCGGGTCCGTAGCGTTTATATCGGTCCATCATGTGGCAATATAACCCTGGCCACGCCAAGAATATATTCCGCGCCGCCAAGGTTAATGACCTTTCCGCTTGCGGATACCGGGATTTCGGTACCATTTTTGTTGACGTATTCTGTCTTATACTTGCCCTTACTTGTAGGTGTAGCCAATTTCAGCCGCAGTTTGACCCTTTCCCTGTGCTCTTCCGTATGAAAATCGAGAATACTCCGCCCCATGATTTCGCCCTGCGAGTAGCCCAGGCACTCGCACATGGCTTTATTGGCATATTTAATAATTCCCTTTGTATCGAGCATGTATATCAAGTCACTGACCTTGTCAAGCATCTCAGCCTTCATGGCAAGCTCTTCCTGCGCCTTCTTCTCGTCAGTTACGTCATAATAAAATGTCATGATGGCCGGCCGGCCCATGTACATTACGCGGTAGCTGAACGGCCTGATATACTTGATCTCGCGGGATTTGCTGATGAATGGCCATAGCACGCCGCCGGGTATCGTGTCCCCCGCCTGCACCATGGCGAAGCGTGCAGATAACTGGTCTCGGTACTTTGGGTGGGCCAGTCCGATGGCGGATTTATTTATCACCTCATCCAATGTATAGCCCAGTATCCTGCAGGCCGCCCTGTTGGCCCATACCACTATCTCATCCTGGATTAACACCAAACCCTCATCAATTTTCTCGACATAGCTGAATATTATGAATTGCATCTCGTGGAGGGCCCTGTCCAGCGTTTTTAACTGGGCCAGCGTCTCCTCGAGCACTTCTATGCGCTTGCCCAGTCTATCAAATTGACCGATCAACGGCCCGGTTATTTGGTTCTCTTGTTGCATCATATTAGCCTTTGACTGATAATCAGGCGTGTCCGAATCTCCTGCGCCAGCCTTCCACCCGTGCCATGGCCAGAGCTGCCTTTTGAATGGAGCGGAAAACAGGCAATCCCTCCGCAATGAAGGCGGCCTGTACCTTGAGCATCTCCTCCATCCCCACCATATCCGAGGCCGGTCCCAGCGCCAGTAACACCGGCTTGTTTATCTCGTCATGCGCCTTATGTAAAGCCTCCGCAGCCGGCTTGAGAAAGAACTCGCTGGAGTAAATGCCCTCCCCCCAGCGGGTCACAGGGTGGAAGCCCATGTGGTACATGATCATGTCGATACCAGGTGAACCGCCGATCACCTTCAACGTTTTGTAGATAACGTCCGGGTAAACAAGGTTGGTGGCATCCAGCGGGTTGGTGAAGATGCCGCCCGCGTTGGGCAACAATTCCTTCAGTTGCGCCTGCACGCCGGGCGCCAACGCGCTCAGCACAAGCCCCGCCGCCTCCATTTGGTCACCGGCTTCGACGCTCGGCCCGCCCCCCACACCCACCACGCCAATACCTCTGCCCAGGGGATAGGGACGGGCGTAACTGAGGGCAACCAGGACGTCGATCAACTCCTGTATATCCCCGACCTGTATGGCGTTGGCCTGGCGGCACAGCGCCTGGAAAGCTCTCACAGAGGATGTCATGCTGGCAGTATGGCTCATAGCGGTCCTCAGTCCGGCCTCCGTGGTACCGCCCTTGTATATCACCACCGGCTTTACAGCGGCCGCCCTCTCCAGCACGCCACGGAAACGGCCACCCTCCCTCACCCCTTCGATGTAGGCAGCTATGATTTTAGTCTCATCATCGCCGGTGAAATATTCCAACAGTTCGCATTCATCGATATCCAGAGCGTTGCCGTAGCTGATGACCTTGCTGAAGCGCAGTCCCCTGGGCCCGGCGTGAAGCGGCATATCCTGGGAGTGCCCCCCACTCTGCGACATAAAGGCGATGCCACCCGGCTGCATGGGCATGCGCGTGGCCGTGGTCAACCTGTCTCTGGGCACAAAGAGGCCTGTGCAGTTTGGACCGATGATGCGGAACCCACCATCCCGTGCCTTCTGCAGCATGGCCCGCTCCATTTCAACGCGGCTCTTCTCGCCGCTCTCGCTGAACCCGGCGGTGAAGAAGTGCACCGACATAACCCCTTTCCTGGCGCAATCGTCGAGGAGGTCCATCGATTTCTCGGCCGGGATGGCCACGATAACGTGATCCACCGGGCCGGGGATGGCCGAAACCGACGGGTAGCAGGCCAAACCGTAGGCCTCGCTGTGTTTTGGGTTAACAAGGTAAATGGCGGGGAAGCCGGCACCCTTCAGCGAGGCCACGGCCCAGGCTGCAAATGACATGGGATTGTCAGGCGACGCCCCTACTATGGCCACGCTGCGCGGGTGAAATATATCATCCAGTGTAAACGATCTCGTCTCAGGCACGGCATTTATGATATCAATATGAGTCCGCTTTATCAATATAGCGCCTTCAAATGTTATATCTCCCTCTCACCTGTATTTGACATGCCGCTGCCGCCTATTTAGACTTTCAGCAGCTTTTTTGCTGATGAGTTGACAGTCAATAATATGATTACTGCTGTAACCGGAGCATCCGGCCACCTCGGCGTCAACCTCGTCCGTGCCCTGATCGCCCAGGGCAGGGAGGTGCGCATCGTTACGCATAACAGCGCCCTCGGGCTGGAGGATCTCAAGGTTGAGCAGCGCCGCGGCGACATCGGCGACCCTGATTCGCTGAACCGGGCCTTTGAAGGCACCCATGTTGTTTACCACCTGGCGGCTTACATATCGTTGCTGATGAGTGACCACGACCGCTGTACCGCTCTAAATGTCGAGGGCACGCGCAACGTAATCGAGGCCTGCCGCCGCAACAATGTAAGGCGGCTGGTACACTTCAGCACTATCCACTCCCTGTGCGGCGAACCGCTGGATATACCTGTCGATGAGAACCGGCCATTGGTCGAGTCACGCCGGTGCGCGCCCTATGACCTTTCCAAGGCTTCCGGCGAAAGGCTTGTGCGCCAGGCCGCCGCGGAGGGGGTCAACGCGGTGATTATTAATCCCACCGGAATTATCGGCCCATACGATTACAGGCCGTCACATTTCGGCCAGGCGCTGATAATGATGGCCGAAGGGAGGATCCCTGTCCTGTTGGAGGGCGGTTTCGATTGGGTGGACGCCAGGGACGTGGCCGAGGGCGCCATAAAGGCCGAGCAGTCAGCCCCGCCGGGGGCGAGTTACCTGCTCTCCGGCGCCTGGCTGTCGGTAAAAGAGGTGGCCGCTGCCGTGGCAAAGATAGCGGGCAGAAGGCCACCCTCGCTGATTTGCCCGGCGCCCCTGGCCAGGGCCTGTGCGCCCATTGTAACGGCAGTATCACAGTGGACAGGAACCAGGCCTATCTTCACCAGCGTTTCCCTGAAAGCCCTTGCCGGCAACCGCAATATCAGCCACGCCCGCGCCACGCGGGAGCTTGGATATGAGCCGAGACCCATCGGTCAAACACTGGCCGACACCATCGGGTGGTTCAAGGACAACGGTTTTATAAAAGGAAAATGGCGCCGGCAGGGGTAATAGTATGACGTCGGATGCCATTTACAACATAATTTTAATTGCCTGGTTAGTGCTGTCCCTGCTTATATTTACCAGCCTTCTCTTCATCGTGGCCCCCTACGGGCGCCATGTCAAGAGTGGCTGGGGGCCTGCCTTGGACAGCAAGCTTGGCTGGGTGGCCATGGAGGCCGCTTCACCTGTTATATTTGCCGCTTGTTTCATACTGGGAAAGGCGCCTCTTTCAATCCCCTCTGTTATCTTCCTGCTGATGTGGGAGGCCCACTACATCCACCGTGCCTTTATCTATCCTTCCAGCCTTAAGAGTTCCCATGACAAGATGCCGCTTTCAATCGCATTTTCGGGCATCTTCTTTAACCTGATGAATGCCTGGCTCAACGGGTACTATATATTCACGCTGTCGGGCGGCTACCCGGACCAATGGCTGTTGGACCCGCGCTTTATGGCGGGCGCCGCGCTTTTCGTGGCGGGTTTCGTCATAAACAGGCAGGCAGATGATACCCTGGCCAAACTGCGCAAACCGGGTGAGACCGGCTACAAAATCCCGCGCGGCGGGCTGTATAACCTGGTGTCCTGCCCCAACTATTTCGGCGAGATCATGATCTGGACGGGATGGGCATTAGCAACGTGGTCGCTGGCCGGGTTGAGCTTCGCCCTCTGGACCGTGGCCAACCTTGCGCCGCGCGCTATGTCACACCACACCTGGTACCATGAGAACTTCCCTGATTATCCGCCGGGACGCAAGGTGCTCATCCCGGGTATCTGGTAAGGGGTCATCGCCGGTACCCCCTACCCTCCACTCATCAAGCGATGACTTCCACAAAAACGCTGTTTGATGTAAGCACGCCCCCGGGCGGCAAACGGTAAATATATCCGTCCCTGACCAGCATCTGACGCCTGACTAATTCATCCAGCCGGGCCTGCAGGCTGCTGATCGATTCCTGCCCGTACCTGCCGGCCATCTCCTTTATATCTAACCCTTCTTGAATCAGGCGCAGGCGCAGCACTGCCTCCTCGCCCGCTTTGTGTTGGTCGTCCAAAGTCTCCTCCCCTTCCATGACAAATAGGGGGTCATCAAGATACCTCTCTACGCAGGGGGCGTTCCTGAAGCGTTTTCCCCCGCTGTGCGACGCCGCCGCAGTGCCCAGCCCGATATAATCCCCTCCCCTCCAGTAATTGAGGTTGTGCCGGCACTCCCTGCCGGGCAGGGCAAAATTGGAAATCTCATAATGCGCGAAACCGTGCGCCCCCAGGATATCAACGGCCGATTGGAAAAGGCCGCCCTGATCGTCTTCGCCGGGCAAATCAGGTGGAGGACTTGTGTAAAAGGCAGTCCCCTCTTCCACGGAAAGACAGTAGGCCGATACGTGGTTGATGCCCGCGCCTATTAAAGTCCCGAGCGTGTCAGCAAGGCTCTGCGCGGTCTGGCCGGGCAATCCTATCATGACGTCAACCGATATGTCTTGAAAACCGCTGCGCGATGCGGCTTGAATGGCATCCAGCGCCTGTTGCCTGCCGTGTGCCCTCCCTGCTTTTCTCAACTCTTCTGCATTTAACGATTGTACGCCGATGGAGACGCGCCTGATCCCAAGCCTGTGCGCCGCCTGCAGGAAATCCCCGCCGGCAGACTCAGGGTTGGCCTCGATGGTAGCCTCCTGCAGATGCTCAAGGTCAAACCTGCGGGAGAGTCCGTTTACAAGTTTCTCCAGCCTGGCGGGGCCAAGCAGGCTGGGCGTACCGCCGCCTATATAAAGCGTGGCGAAACTATCGCCTGTGTAACTGTCAGCTTCGGCAAGCAATGCATCGACATACTTATCCACCAGCCCGGGCGCAGCGATTATGGAGTAGAAATCGCAGTAAAGGCATTTACTGACGCAGAAAGGGATGTGAATGTAGAGGCCGCGCATGGCAGCAGGCTAATCCTCTATCTTCATGAGCGACAGGAAGGCTTCCTGCGGAACCTCAACAAAACCGACCATCTTCATTTTTTTCTTGCCTTCCTTCTGCTTTTCCAATAGCTTCCTCTTTCGTGTTATGTCGCCGCCGTAGCACTTGGCCAGCACGTCCTTGCGCCGGGGGAAGATGTCCTCCCTGGCTATAACCTGCGAGCCGATGGCCGCCTGCAGGGGAATCTTAAAGAGGTGCTTGGGGATGGTCTTGCTCAATTTATGTATGAGCGCCCTGCCCCTGACAGCTGCGCCCTCCTTGGGAGCGATATATGAAAGGGCGTCCACCGACGCGTTGTTGACCAGTATATCCACCTTCACCAGGTCACCCGCCCGGTACCCGTTCATCTCGTAATCCATGCTGGCGTAGCCGCGGCTGACGCTCTTGAGCCTGTCATAAAAATCGGTGATCATCTCGGCAAGCGGCAGGTCGTACACCAGGATGGCGCGCTTATCATCGGGATGCTCTATGCCGACCAGGACGCCGCGCTTGGCGTCGGACAACTCCATGCAGGGTCCCACGTAATCGGATGGCACGATAATCCTGGTCCTGATGATGGGCTCCTCGATGTGGTCTATCTCCCCTTCCGATGGAAACTTGGAGGGGTTGTCCAGCATAAGGACTTCACCATCCTTGCAAAATACCCTGTAAATGACCGATGGCATGGTGGCGATGATGTCCTGTTCGTGCTCCCGTTTCAGCCTTTCCAGCGCTATCTCCATGTGCAGCATGCCCAGGAACCCCATACGGTACCCGAAGCCCAGGGCGGCTGAATTCTCTTTCTCGAAAACGACCGAGGAGTCGTTGAGCTTGAATTTCTCAAGCGCGGCCCCCAGCCTGGCGTAATCGCTGGTGATAATGGGGTAAACGCCGCAGTACACCATCGGCTGGGACATCCTGAAGCCCGGCACCGCGGGCACTTCCGGATGGTCAGCAGCCACGATAGTATCTCCCACGTGTATCTCGCCGGCGTTCCTGATGAGGGCCACGGCATACCCGACTTCGCCGGCCTGCAGGAGTCCGCAGCGGGCCAGGCCCAGGCTGAAATATCCCACCTCCTCGATCTCAAATATCTTCTCTGAGGATTTGAGCATGATTTTGTCACCGGCCGAGATTTGACCGGAAAAGACCCGCAGGTGGGGTATGACGCCGCGGTATGCATCGTAAAATGAATCGAAGATAAGGCACTTGAGCGGGTCAGATGCGCTGCCTGAGGGGGGCGGTATGCGTTCAACGATGGCCTGGAGCAGTTCAGCCACCCCGCGCCCGTCCTTGGCCGAGACCAATAGTATGTCCTCGATGCCCAGGCCCAGCATGGTGTAGAGCTGCAGGCTGCAGTCGTCCAGCATGGCATTGGGCAGGTCAATTTTGTTGATCACGGGTATGATCTTCAAACCGGCGTCGAGGGCCAGGTTGGCATTGGCGATGGTCTGGGCCTCAACACCCTGTGATGCATCCACCAGCAACACAGCCCCTTCGCAAGCTTTGAGGCTGCGCGATACCTCGTAGCTGAAGTCAACGTGGCCGGGCGTATCAATGAGGTTTAATAAATAGTCGTTTCCATCGGCTGATTTATAGGGTATGCGCACCGATTTGGCCTTGATGGTGATGCCCCTCTCCCTCTCAAGATCCATGCTGTCCAGCATCTGGTCCATGCTGGTCTTGCGGACCATGCCCGTCATCTCGAGGATACGGTCGGCCAGCGTGGACTTGCCGTGATCGATGTGGGCAATTATGCTGAAATTACGAATGTTGTTCATATGCAAAAATAATAAAAGCAGGATAACCGCTGCACCAAATAGCAGTTATCCTGCAATTGTCGCCGCTTATTTTATTATACTACTCTTCGCTCACAATCATTTTGCGCGCCAGTTTGAGCAGCATGCGCTGTTCAGCCGCCGCGATATTATGCCTGGTGCGGTCGATTACATCGGGATTGACCGAGACCGAGGTGATACCCCATTCCACCAGCTTTTCGGCAAAATCAGGGTAGTTGGAGGGCGCCTGCCCGCAGATGGAACAGGTGATGCCCATCTTCTGGGCGGTCTTGACTATTGACTTAATAGACTCCATCACAGCCTTGTCCCTTTCATCATAGAGAGGGGCGCAAATTTCGCTGTCCCGGTCCACGCCCAGTACAAGCTGGGTGAGGTCGTTGGAGCCTATGGACACGCCGTGGATGCCCTCCTTAGCATAGTCCTCGAGCCAGTAAACCACGGACGGGACCTCGGCCATGACCCATAGCTGCAGGCCGCGGTCTTCGCTCAGCGGGCTGGCATCGATGATTTTCTTACAGCGTTGGAATTCCCACAGTGTGCGTACAAAGGGGATCATCAGGTGTAAATTCTTATCCAGTTCCCTGACTTTCTGGATTACTTTCAATTCAAGCTCAAACAGGTCGGGGTTGAGGATATAGCGGTAGCATCCGCGGAACCCGATCATGGGGTTCTCCTCGATGGCCTCATATTTGTCCCCGCCGCGCAGGTTGCGGAATTCATTGGTGCGGAAGTCGATAGCCCTGTAAATAATCGGCCTGGGATAAAACGCGCGGGTGAATATGCGCAGCTTCCTGACCATGGCATCGACAAACTGGTTGCTCTTGCCATCCTCAATCAATTGCCGCGGATGTATGCCGTCACAGGCATCAATGACCATAAACTCGGCCCTGAGCAACCCGATGCCGTCAACGTCCTCCTTGGCAATCCGTTCAGCTTCATGCGGCATGGCCAAATTGACATAGAGTTTGGTGGCGGTGACAATGGGCGCCGATTTGGCTATCACCTCCGTGCCCTTCTCCTCGGTCTTCTTATCTTTCAGCCTGCCCTCATAGACAATCCCGTGCGTACCGTCCACCGTCACCAGCATGCCGTCCGCCAGTACCTTTGTAGCAGTCCTCGTCCCCACAATACAGGGCAGGCCCATTTCCCGGGATACTATGGCGGCGTGGCAGGTCACCCCGCCGCCATCGGTGACTATAGCGGACGCTTTCATCATAAGGGGCACCCAATCAGGAGTGGTCATGGCCGCCACCAGCACGTCCCCGCTCTCAAATCCTTCATGCTTATCAGGAGAGGAAAGCACTCGCACCTCCCCGCTGCCGCGGCCCGGGCTGGCCCCCAGTCCCCTGATTAATTCCTTGCTATCCTCATCCTCCGGTTTTTCCGATACTATCTCTACCGCAGTGATAGGGGTGGTTATGGGCCTGGACTGAAGCATATAGATATGATTACCTTCAATTGCCCATTCAGTATCCTGGGGGCTGCCGTAATGCTGCTCAATTTTCATCCCCAGCGCGGCTATTTGCTGAATTTCCTTGTCTGAAAGCACCTGCTCATTAGCTTCTTTCTCCGAGAGGTCAACATTCTTATTGCGGCCTTTTTCATCCCTTATTATTTTAAAATCTTTATGCGATATCCTGGTGTCCCTGACTTTCATACCCGTTTTGTCTATCTCGTAATAATCCGGTGATACCAGTCCCCCCACCACCACCTCGCCAAGTCCGAAGGCGCCTTCAATGACCAGGCTGTTAAGATTGTTGTTCCTGGGATTAGCCGTGAACATAACGCCGGCCTTGTCGGAATTAACCATTCTCTGCACGACCACAGCTATAACCGGCTCGTCGTAAAATTCTTTTTTGGCCCGGTAAGATATAACGCGCGCGCCGTAGAGGGAGGCCCAACAGGCTTTCACGCTGCGTATCAGGTCTTCCCTGCCACGGACATTCAAAAATGTTGCATTCATACCTGCAAAGGAAGCCTGCTCGGAGTCCTCCATAGTGGCCGATGACCTGACCGCTACAAAGGGAGCTTTGACCGAGTCATTCCTGGCCATTTCATCATACGCCTTTAATATTTCACTCTTGATAGTGGCCGGCATCTCCGAGCCGATTATGATCTCCTGCACCTCTTTAGCCTTGGCCTGAAGGGCTGAAGTATCATCCACGTTCAATCCTTCGATAGAGTGCGCAATTTTTTGAGAGAGCCCGCTTTCTGTTGTAAAAAGCAAATAGGCCTGTCCCGTGATGACAAATCCCGGAGGTACCGGCAACCCTGCTTTTACCAGCTCCCCCAGGTTTGCCCCCTTGCCGCCCGCCTTATTAACATCTACTTTGCCGATATCCTCGAACCATTTAACTATTTCCATGGATTACACTCCTCCGGCTATTAGAAATTTAGTACTGGAATATCCTACAGCGATAACACCGGGATATATTTAAGGTAACGTTCATCAATAGACTTTTTCTTTTCCCACGTGTCCTTGAACGGCGTATAGACGATCTCGCCCTTGATCTCACCCACGGTAGTCCCCTCTTTGCCGTCCAGCAACCCTTCCACTGCGGCTATACCCAGGAAACTGGCCAGTATCCGGTCGTGAGCGCTGGGGGAACCTCCCCTCTGCACATGGCCGAGGGTGCAAAGCCTGCATTCAACCTTCATGCGCATTTCCACGTACTTTGCGATGTTTATGCTGTGTTCAATCGTGTTGCCCTCTGCAACGACGATGATGCTGCTCATCTTCCCGCGCTGAAAACTTTCCTGCAAATTGCGGCACAGGTCTTCTATATCCATGGTAATTTCAGGGATAATAATCTGCTCCGCGCCGCCGGCCAATCCAACTGCTAAGGCGATAAAACCGGACTTCTTTCCCATCACCTCGACAAAGAAAATCCTCTCAAATGCGCTGGCCGTATCCCTGATGCGGTCTATGGCGTCCAGCGCCGTATTTACAGCCGTATTGAACCCGATTGTATAGTCGGATCCCCAGATATCATTATCGATTGTGCCGGGCACGCCAAGAAAGGCGATATCGCTCTCCTCGGTGAGGGCCTGCGCGCCGCGGAAAGATCCGTCGCCGCCGATGATGATGCACGCGTCGATACTCTCACTTTTGAGCGCCTCGATGGCCTTTTGCCTGCCTTCCGGCGTAAACATCTCGTTGCAGCGGGAAGTCTCCAGTATGGTTCCTCCCTTCTGAACGATATTGGCCACCGACCTTCGGTCGAACTTCTCGAATTCACGGTTGATCAGGCCTGAAAATCCGCGCCGTATGCCTGTAACCTCAAGCCCCTTGTAAGCGGAGCACCGCACAATAGCCCTTATGGCCGCATTCATGCCGGGCGCGTCACCGCCACTGGTCAATACACCGATTTTGCTAATTTCTTTTTTCATTTAACGCCTATAAATTATCAAATTTAATGCCTTAACACAATTAAGACATTTTACCTTATACCGCCGCAACGTATATTCAAGCCTACAAATTTTGAGAAAGGTGTTCAATTGCTTTTATGTAAAATTGGCCTGTGTATTGCTTGGCCATTCTCGAAGTATTGAACAGTGGGGAATTGGAGCGGATGCTTTCCTTCATCATCTTCACCCAGCCGTGCGGCGTGCCGTTGATATCCCTGCCGTAATAAAGAGGTATGACATTGTCTTCCAGCAGTTTGTAAATAGCGTTGGCCGTGCGGTTATCGTAGTCCGCGGCATCTGCCGGATCCTTCTCATCTACGGCCCAACCGTTGATCCCGTTATAGCCCTCAAACCACCAGCCGTCAAGAACACTCAGATTTATCACGCCGTTGACAGAAGCTTTCTGCCCGCTGGTCCCACTGGCCTCCATCAAGACACGTGGGGTATTCAGCCAGACGTCCACCCCGCTTACCAGGTCACGCGCCATATGCAGGTCATAATCCTCCACAAAGGCTATCCTTCCGCCATAAGCGGGATCCCTGGCATAGTTGTAAACCTGCTGTATCAGCCGCTTGCCGTCTTCGTCGCTGGGATGCGCCTTGCCGGCGAAGATAATCTGCACCGGCTGCAGGTTATTGCTCAATATCTTCTTCAACCGGTCTGTATCTTTGAAAAGCACCGATGCCCTCTTGTAGCCCGTGAAACGCCTGGAGAACCCGATGGTTAAAGCCTCCGTGTCCAACAGTGCGCCCATAGCCAGCGGCTGGACGGCCTCCAACTCATCCTGTGACCACCTCTGGCGCGCCCGGTCAAGGATGGCGCTGATTAGCTTTACCTTGAGCCACCTGTGCCTTGCCCAGACCAGCTCATCGGGTATGCTGTGAATGTTGTCCCACAGTTCAGGACTGTCCTGGCGCTCCTCCCAATCCTCTCCCAAAAACTCTTGGAAGAGCAACTGGAACTGCGGCGCCGCCCAGGTCGGCAGGTGCACGCCATTGGTAATGTATGTAATGGGCACCGCTTCCTCGGCGACATCAGGCCATAACTTGTGCCACATCTTCCTGCAGACCCCGCCATGCAGTTTGCTCACCCCATTCCTGTAGTCGGCCAGCTTCAGCCCGAGGACGGTCATATTAAACGATGCGCCGTCGTCCCCGGTCGTACCGAATTTCATAAATTCTTCGCGCGTCATCCCCAACTTGCCCCAGTAGCCATGAAAATATTTATCGATCAGGTCCAGCGGGAAAGAGTCATTGCCGGCGGGCAGGGGAGTATGCGTGGTAAAAACCGAAGTTGCCTGAACGGTTTTCAGAGCATCCTGCAAAGGTGTTCCCTCCTCCACCAGTTCCCTGATGCGCTCTATCATCATGAATGAGCAGTGGCCTTCATTGGCATGCCACACGGCAGGTTTTAAGCCGAGGGCATTAAGCATGCGCACGCCACCCAGACCTATGACCAGCTCCTGTAGAAAGCGCATCTCGCGGTCGCCGCCGTAGAGCCTGGCCGAGAGTCCGCGGTAAGCCGGAGGGTTCTCTTCGAGGTTGGTGTCCAGCATGTACAACTTCACGCGGCCAAGGCTGAGCAGCCAGGCGGACACCTGTATGGAGGTGCTGTCTAAGGGAACCTGCACCGTAATCATTTTTCCGTCGGCAGAGCATACGCGTGTAACCGCCGCGCTATCGTAGTTTAACTGGTCATAAACCTCGTCCTGCCAGCCGTTCTGCGATACATGCTGGTGGAAGTATCCCTGCGGATACATCAAACCCACGCCGACTATGGGGATACCCAGGTCGCTGGCTTCTTTGCAGTAATCACCCGCCAGCACACCTAACCCGCCCGCGTAAGTAGGCAGAGAATTATGCACGGCGAATTCCAGTGAAAAATAGGCGATCACCTTATCCCTGTGCTGAGGATAAGCCGTGGAAAACCAGGTCTTACCTGTTGCCATGCTATCCCTGTAAACAGCGATGGCCGCATCATAGCTATCCAGGTAGTTGGTGTCTTCGGCACAGGCCACCAACTGGTGATAAGATATCTCCTTCAACAGCCGCACCGGATTATGCCCTGTCGTTTTCCAGAATGCCCTGTCCAACCCCTTGAAAAGGTTGCGCGCATCGGGATGCCAGCTCCACCACAGGTTATACGCCAGGTCAGTCAATCCCTCAATGCGGTCAGGGACGTTCAACCTATTGTCTGTAGTCATATTTGCACCAAACCATCCTGCAAACCATTTATCTCACGGCCTCAGTTGCTGACCAGCCATTATACGTAAACATGCGCATTCATTACAAAAACGAATGTGCAGGACTATTTCCTTTGCACACAAAATATTAAAAATGTATACTTAAACCCGCCACCTTCGTACGAGCGAAGGTGCGATCGAGGAGCCTGATATGAAAATCAATGTAATGCAGGATGTGTTGCAGGCTAACGACAGGATAGCCGGGGAGAACAGGCAGTTCTTTCAGAATAACCGCAACCTGGTGCTCAACCTGATGAGTTCGCCGGGGGCGGGCAAGACATCGCTGCTGGAAAAAACGGCGGAGATGCTTGCAGGCAAACTCAGGCTGGGGGTAATAGTTGGAGATATCGAGACAACGCGCGATGCCGACCGCATCAGCAGGTTCAACATTCCCGCCATACAACTGACCACAGGCACAGCCTGCCACTTGGATGCCAATATGGTCGCTTCGGCGCTGCCCCACCTGGAACTGGACAAAATAGATATCCTGGTGGTTGAGAATGTGGGCAACCTGGTTTGTCCCGCCGAGTTTGTGGTGGGCGAGGATTACAAGATAATGATCCTGAGCGTAACCGAGGGTGATGAGAAGCCGCTCAAGTACCCCATGATGTTCCGCGAATCATCCCTCATGCTGATCAATAAGATGGACCTGCTGCAATATACGAACTTTAATCTTGAGGAGGCCAGGGATAACGCCCGCAAGATAAACCCGGCCATCGACATTATCGAGATATCCTGCACCAAAGGTAGGGGACTGGACGAATGGATAAGCTGGCTCACTTCACATCACAAGAAAAAGCTGGACGGCCTGCCCAATGCATGAGATGGGCATAGCCCAGAATATCCTTGACATCGCCCTGAGTGCCGCTAAACAGGAAGGGGCGACCAAAATCAGCCGGATTAACCTGGTTGCCGGTGAACTGCGCGGCCTGGTGCCGATGCAGTTGAGCTTCTGCTTCAGCATCGTAGCCAAAGATACTATCGCCAGCGGCGCCTACCTGAATGTGGAAGAGGTGCCCGTCAGCGGGCATTGCAACGATTGCAACTCCGATTTCTCGATCAAGGAATATGAGTATATATGCCCAAAGTGCGGCAGCGCTAAAATCCAGGTCACCGGGGGCACCGAACTCAGTATCAAAGATATCGAGATTGAGTAGCGCGTCCGCCGCCTGGACCGGTTAAGCCTATAAAAGCCCGTTAAAAAGGTGGGATCACTTCATGGGCAGAATGCCGTTAGCACGCAATGCCGGTATTGATAGTACTTTAGATTTGCCGGATTCGAGGTTGCCGTTAGATTGTTCCGTGGCCAGTTCCTGGTCACCCGACTCTGAGGCGTCCTCGAAAGAGGCTGATCCGGTCATGGTGGTTTCGAGGCAGGAAAGGCTGTTGGGGTCATCCGGATTCGTTTCATAGCAAAGGAAAGCGTGCGCAGGCAGGAGCACGACGTAGGGATGCATATCCATCGATTCCAGCGCCGCGGCGTATAGCACGGTGCCGTCGATACAGTTGGACGACCCGGTGCGCAGGGACTCCGCAGGCAGGCGCACCCTCTGGGGCGCTTCCGAACTGTTACTGTAGGCGATGGTAGAATTTATATATTTTAACTGATAATCGTTCTGGAGGGCTTCGTAAACCGCTTTGACCTGCGCTTTTGTGTATTCACCCCACTGTTCATCGGAGCAACTGCCGCACTGGTAGCCCTGTATGGAATTATCGGGGTGGTATTCCGCGGCCTTGCGCATCAGGTCATCTATCTCCGGCCCGTGCGGGGTAACGAAGGCCGCTATAAAAAATGAGGTGTCCGTCCACTCGTCACCCTCCTCGATCGCCCAGAGCATGGTATCCATGGCATACAGTTTGACCGGCAGGGTCTGCTCCTGGATGACTGCGCCGCTGCCGTCTGATATCCGATAATGGAGATTGGTGTTGGCTATCTCCTTGGGTAATGACCCCGGTATGAGCAGCGGCGTCTGGCTTACCGTAACAGTGGTATGCGGGCCGATATCGACGGTGTCAAAGGCCTTCTCCGAGTAGCCCTGCAGGTCGGACTCCACGCTCACCCTGGCTGCTTTGTCGCCGTTGTTGGTGATCTCGAAATCGACGAAGGTTATCTTGAGGTTGGGCATCTGCATGTAGATGGCCGGGGTGACGGACCCCATGGGTACGACTTTAACCGAGATATCACCCTTTGTAGCTGAAGGCACGACGCTGCCCTGTTGCACGGGCTGCGCGCTACCGCCAAGACAACCTGCCAGGACTGCAAACATGCACAATACCGTGATCAATACCGCAAGGTGAAAACGCCTGTATATTCTCATATCATACCTCCCTTAAGCCGCAGGTATATTAACAGAACGTTGCGAAAATATAAATGACGGGGTGGCGCTATGAAACACCGCTGACTGCCAGGCCATGCCCGGCCAGCACACCCTTCAAATAGCGCCCGGTGGCGGATGTTTCGACGCCGGACACCTCCTCAGGCGTGCCTGACGCTATGATATAACCCCCTTCGTCACCTGCCCCCGGCCCGAGGTCGATGATATGGTCCGCATTCTTTATTACATCCAAGTGGTGCTCGATGATGATCACCGTGTTGCCCGAGTCCACCAGCCTCTGTATGACCCCCAGCAGGCAATCGATATCGGCGAAGGAAAGCCCGGTGGTAGGCTCGTCGAGTATATAGAGTGTCCTGCCGGTGGACCTGCGCGACAACTCGGCGGCCAGTTTGACCCGCTGTGCCTCCCCGCCTGACAGTGTAGGGGCGGGCTGTCCCAGCCGCATGTAACCCAGTCCCACGTCCTGTAACGTGGCGAGCCTGTTTTTAACCCTGGGAAAATTGGCGAAGAAGGCCGTAGCTTCCCCGATAGTCATGTCCAGCACGTCGGCTATGTTCTTTCCCTTGAACTGTATCTCGAGCGCCTCCCTGTTATAGCGCCTGCCTTTGCATACCTCGCAGGGTACCGTGACATCAGGCAAAAACTGCATCTCGATCTGTATATAGCCATCGCCCTGGCAGGCTTCACAGCGGCCTCCGCGCACGTTGAAGGAAAAACGGCCCGGCCCGTAGCCCCGCACGCGCGCCTCCGGCACGGAGGAGAAAAGTTCCCTGATGGGAGTGAAGGCGCCGGTATAGGTGGCAGGATTGCTGCGAGGTGTGCGCCCGATGGGTGACTGGTCGATATTAATGACCTTATCTATATTCTCGGTGCCGCTGATGCCGGCGCATTTTCCCGGCTTGTCCCTCGCCTGGTAAAAAACCTGCGCCAGTTTTTTATACAGTATGTCGTTCATGAGTGTGCTCTTGCCGCTTCCCGAAACGCCGCTGATGCAGACCAGCTTGCCCAGCGGGATATTAACGTCGATATCTTTGAGGTTGTTTTCGGCTGCCTTCTTGACGACTAAGTATTTGCCGGACCCCTCTCTGCGGCATGCCGGCATGGGTATCTGCCTGGCCCCGCTCAGGTACTGCCCGGTCACCGACCCGGGGGCCCTGATCAAGTCATCGATGCTGCCGGTGGCAACGATGCGGCCGCCGTGCTCGCCCGCACCCGGGCCCAGGTCAACAATGAAATCAGCCGCGCGCATCATGCCCTCGTCGTGCTCGACGCTTATGACCGTGTTGCCCAGGTCACGCAGCTTTTTAAGCGTGTTTATGAGGCGGTATATGTCGGCGGGATGCAGGCCTATAGTCGGCTCGTCGCAAATATACAGCACGCCCATCAACCCGCTTCCTATCATGGTTGCCAGCCTTATGCGCTGTGTCTCGCCGCCGCTTAATGTGGCGGATCCCCTGTCCAAAGTCAGGTACCCGAGGCCTATGTCCCGCAGAAAACCAAGCCGGGCGTTTATCTCCTTGATAATCTGCCGGGCGATCATTTGCTCGTTGGCCGTCAGTATCTGCCTGCCGTCACGGTTGCCGGCAATGGCCTGAATCCATGCGCCCGCTTCGACGGCGGACATGGCAGTAACTTCCATAATGTTTTTCCCGTCGATCCTGACCGCCAGCGATTCGGGCTTCAATTTCTTGCCCAGGCAAACAGGGCAGGGAGAGGCGGACATGTACTTTTCGATCTCGGCGCGCCTGTTCTCCGACTCGGTCTCCCTGTACAGGCGCTGCAGGTTTGGTATGACACCTTCAAAGCCGACCGCGTATTCACGTACCTTGCCGAAGCGGTAACGGTGCCTGCGGCGGTCCGGGTGTTCGCCGTACAGCACCAGGTTCAACTGGTCTTTGCCCAGCTTTTTCACGGGGACCCGCAACGAGAAATCGTACTGCCGCGCCAGCTCTTCAAGCTGATTTATGTACCATGTATAAGTGGCCCACGGCCTGATGGCCCCTTCGGCAACGGTCAATTCCCTGTTGGGGATGACCAGGTCGGGATCGATCTCAAGCTTGATGCCGAGGCCGGTACAGTCGGGACAGGCGCCATGCGGACTGTTGAAGCTGAAAGTCCTGGGCGCGATCTCCCCCAGGCTGATACCGCAATTAACGCAGGCGAAATGCTCGGAGAAGAGCATCTCTTCCCCATCAGTCACGGCCACCAGCACGACTCCCGCGCCCAATTTGAGCGCGGTCTCAACAGAATCGGCTATGCGCGCACGGTTGCTCTCATCGCCTGTTACAATACGGTCCACAACGGCTTCCACCGTATGTTTTTTATTTTTATCCAGCCGGATATCTTCGGAGAGGTCCCGTACATACCCGTCCACCCTCACCCGCACAAACCCGGCTTTCTTCAAATCATCGAATACCTGGAGGTGTTCGCCCTTCCTGTCCCGTATCAGCGGGGCCAGCAACATGATGCGCTTATCCGGCTTGATCGCGAGCACAGAATCCACGATCTGCTGCACGGTCTGGCGGGCGATCTCCCTGCCGCACTGAGGGCAGTGCGGCCTGCCCGCCCTGGCGAATAAGAGGCGCAGGTAGTCGTAAACCTCGGTCACCGTTCCCACGGTGGAGCGGGGATTGTGAGACGGCCCCTTCTGGTCGATGGATATGGCCGGGCTCAGCCCCTCGATGTAGTCAACATCGGGCTTATCCATACGTCCCAAAAACTGCCGCGCGTAGGCCGAAAGCGACTCGATGTAACGCCGCTGTCCCTCGGCATAGATGGTGTCGAAGGCCAGCGAACTCTTGCCGGAGCCGGAAACGCCGGTGATAACGACCAATTTATCGCGCGGGATGCTGACATCCACGTTTTTGAGATTGTGCTCGCGCGCACCCCTGACTACTATTGCATCCATAGACATTCTTTTACCGCAGGGAATTATTTTAGCACCGCAAAGAGTGGTATAAAAATACAAGCAAAGGGGTGGCAGGCAGAACTGCCTGCCACCCCCGCGAATATGCTACCGGGGATATTGCAGCTAATTTACCTTCTTGGGAGGTTTCATCATGAAGAAGGCAATAAAAATACCTGCAAAGGCCAGCACGCCGACGGGGATAAAGGCCCGCAGGTAAGACCCGAAGATATCGTTGGCAAAGCCGGAGATGAAATTGGCAAGGATGGCGCCGATGCCGTAGGCCAGCAGCATGATGCCGTAATTGCGGGCATTAAACTTGATGCCGAAGAAGGTGGCCGTTGAAGTGGGAGCAATTGCCAGCCATCCGCCCAGGCACAGCCAGAAACACGCAAAACAGGCTATATAAAGCGCGGAGGTCCCAGGCCCGGCAAACATCATGCCGATGGAGGCTAAAAATATGATGACGAAGGAGATAACCGCCGCGTACCTTGGCGTTATCCTGTCGGTTACCCAGCCGAATAGCGGGCGGCCGCCGCCGTTGAAGATGGCGAAGACACCCACCAGGGTGGCCGCGGTTGCCGCGTCCAGCTTGATTATGCCGGTGGCTACGGGGCTTGAAATGCCGATGGCCATGAGGCCGGCCAGCGAGCCGATAATAAAGCATATGAAAAGGCCCCAGAAGGAGGAGGTACTGGCCATCTGGGCGCTTCCATAATCAGACGAGGCTGTAGCGGCGCCTGCTTTGGGTGACCATCCGGCCGGCTTCCATCCGGCTGCGGGGAACCTCAAGGGAATAGCCAGGACGATAATAAGTACCAGGAAAACGATGCCGAGATAGAGGAAGGTGTTGAGAACCTGTACGCTGTCGATCAGGGCTTTTGCCACGTAGGCGCTGACAAAAGGCGACCCGCCAAAGCCGGCCACGGTCAGTCCGACTGCCAGGCCCTTTTTATCCGGGAACCACCGCGTGGCAACCTGAATGGGTCCGCTGTACGACAGGCCTACACCCGACCCCGCTATGACGCCGTAGGTGACGATGAGGGTCCAGACGCTGGCTATCATGCCCGGCAGGATACCGGAAAGGATCCATCCCAGGCCGACGATTGCGCCGCCGATCATGCCCAGTTTCCTGGGGCCGATTTTCTCCAGCAGCCTGCCGCTGAAGGGGAATATGCCGGCGAAAAAGGCTATGAAGACCATGAAGGGCAAACCGCTTTCAAAAGCGCCGATGTTAAACAGGTTCCTGACCGGCACATTGAATACGCTGTAGGCATAGACACTGCCCAAGCACAGGTTGATGATGAATCCCAGCAGGACCAGGATCCACCGGCCCTTTTCAGCTGGCATGCCGAAAAGCTTAGTTTGTTCAGCCATAAGACTTGTCAACCTCCCATGAAATAAAAGTGTCTAAGTATAATCAAACTCCCGCATTTATGCACCTGCCGCAGAAAATAAATAGGACCGGCACTGATGCCGATCCTATTATAAATCAGGAAAGGAAGGGCCGTCAGGCTTTCTTGACGGGCTTGAGCATGGCAAAGGCAATAACTATGGCTACTGCGGCAAGCGCGGCGGTTATGATAAAGGACGCATTGTAGCCCTTGAAAGTATCCACCGACCAGCCTGAGATCAACCCTCCGATGATGGCGCCTATGCCGTAGGCCAGGAATACCACGCCGTAGTTCCTGGCGTAATTCTTGGCCCCGAAGAAGGTGGTGGTCGCCGTGGGAGCAATGGCCAGCCAGCCACCCAGGCAGAGCCAGAGCAGGCAGAAGCACACGATATAAAGCACTGTGCTGCCTGCCGATGCCATCAGCATCATGGCCGATGCCGCTATGATGATAACGAGGTTGATGCAGGCTGCCCACCTGGGGGTTATCTTATCGGTCAACCAGCCGAACAGCGGGCGGCCGACCCCGTTAAAGATGGCGAACACCCCGACCAGTACGGCTGCAGCGGCCGCATCGAGCTTGATTATTTCCTGCCCGACGGGGCTGGAGATGCCGATAGCCCCCAGGCCGGCCAGGCAGCCGATGGTATAGCAAAGGAACAGTCCCCAGAACGCCGGGGTCTTGACCATAGACGCAGCATTGAGGTCAACAGCCGCAGCGGCCGAGGCCTTGGGCTGCCAGCCGGCAGGCTTCCATCCGGCCACGGGGAACTTGAGGAAAATGGCAAGCACTATGACGATAACGAGGAAGGCCAGGCCCATGGCCAGGAAGGTAAACATAGGGCCACTGGACTTGATCAGGGCGCTGGCGACATTGGCGCTGATAAAAGGCGATCCGCCGAAGCCTGCCAGGGTCAGGCCCACAGCCAGGCCTTTCTTATCCGGGAACCATCGCGTGGCCACAGCCAGCGGGCCACCGTATGCCAATCCGACACCCGCGCCGCCGATGACACCGTAGGTCAGTACAACCGCCCATATATTGGGAATACTCTGGGGCACCAGGCCGGCCAGTATCCAGCCAAGCCCGACCACAACACCGCCAATTAAACCAAGCTTCCTCGGTCCCAGGCGGTCCATCAGCCTGCCGCCGACAAAGACAAAGAGGGCGAAGAAAGCCAGGAATATCATAAACGGCAGGTTGCCCTCAAGCGCAGAGACAGAGACCGAATGCGTTTTGGAAAACCAGTCCTGCACTGGCTTCTTAAATACGCTGTAGGCATAAACGCTGCCGAGGCAGATATTGATGACAAACCCGAGCAGGACGAATATCCAGCGTCCGCTCTCCGGCTTCATGCCGAACAATTTAGTATTTTCAGCCATTTTTTTGGTCACCTCCTCAGTAAATCTGCGATGTAATATTTGTAAAGGGCATAAAAAAACGGCGCTGCTTTTGGGGCAGCGCCGTTTTTCTGCATATCTTAGACCCTGTTCTTGACCAGGTCGTCCACGACGCTGGGGTCAGCCAGCGTGGAGGTATCGCCCAGGTTGGTTACGTCATTGGCAGCGATCTTGGTAAGGATCCTGCGCATGATCTTGCCGCTGCGGGTCTTGGGCAGGAAGTCAGCCCATTGGATCTTGTCCGGTGAAGCGATCGGGCCGATCTCTTTGCGGAGATGGGCGACAAGCTCTTTCTTGAGCTCATCCGATTTCACCACACCCGTCTTCAAGGTCACATAGGCATAAATTCCCTGTCCCTTGATGTCGTGCGGCATACCCACTACGGCGGCCTCGGCAACCTTGGGGTGCGAAACAAGCGCACTCTCGACCTCGGCCGTTCCGATCCTGTGACCGGATACATTGATGACGTCGTCGATGCGGCCCATCAGCCAGAAATAACCGTCATCGTCAACCCTGGCGCCGTCACCGGTGGTATAAACGCCCGGGTTCTGAATGAAGTATGTATTCTTGAATCTCTCAGGCTCACCGTAAACCCCGCGCATAAGACCGGGCCAGGGTTTTTCGATGATAAGCGAACCGCCTTCATTGACTGAGGCCTCGGTGCGGTCCTCGCGGATAACTTTGACCGCGACGCCCGGGAAGGGGAGGGTGGCTGAACCGGGTTTGATCGGCCAGGCGCCGGGCAGCGGTGTGATGAGGATGCCGCCGGTCTCGGTCTGCCACCAGGTATCAACGATGGGGCAGCGGCCGCCGCCGATCACGTTGTAATACCACATCCAGGCCTCGGGGTTGATCGGCTCTCCGACCGTGCCGAGCAGCCTGAGCGAGGTCAGGTCGTGTTTCTTAACCCAATCGTCGCCATCTTTCATGATAGCGCGTATGGCGGTAGGCGCGGTGTAGAGAATATTAACCTTGTATTTCTCGATGATATCCCAGAACCTGTCAGGTTTGGGATAGCTGGGAACGCCTTCGAACATAAGGCTGGTAGCGCCCTGCGCCAGCGGGCCGTAAACGATGTAGCTGTGACCGGTGACCCAGCCGATATCCGCCGTGCACCAGTAAGTATCTTCATCCTTATAATCGAAGACCCATTTAAAAGTGGTCATGGCGTAGAGCAGGTATCCGGCGGTTGTGTGCAGGACGCCCTTGGGTTTGCCGGTGCTGCCGCTGGTGTAGAGGATGAACAGCGGATCCTCGGAGTCCATTTTCTCGGGCTCGCAGGGTTTCTTGACATCGTCCTGCGCCATCTCGTCATTCCAGGCCACGTCACGTCCGGCCGTCATGGGAGCATTGTTGTTGGCGCGGTTGACCACGATCATTTTCTTGCACTTGGGGCAAGACAACAGGGCCTGGTCGGCATTGGCTTTGCTGCCGACGACCTTGCCGGCGCGGTAGTAGCCGTCCGCGGTGATAAGCAGCGTGGATTCGCTGTCAACGATCCTGTCCTTGAGGGCATCAGCGGAAAATCCGCCGAATACGATGCAGTGGATGGCGCCGATCCTGGTGCAGGCCAGCATGGCGATGGCCAACTCCGGTATCATGGGCAGATAAATCGTAACGCGGTCACCCTTCTTGACACCGTGCTTTTTAAGTACGTTGGCTGCTTTATTGACCTCATACCAGAGCTGTTCGTATGTGTATGTGCGGGAATCTCCGATATCGCCTTCCCAGATGATAGCCGCCTTGTTTTTGCGCCAGGTGGTCAGGTTCCGGTCGAGGCAGTTGTAGGAAACATTTAGTTTGCCGCCCACGAACCATTCGTGTTTGCCATTCTTAAAATCGCTGACAAGTACCTTGTCCCATTTTTTGTACCAGTCGAGCTGAGCCGCCTGTTCCGCCCAGAAGCCTTCCATATCATCTATGGAGCGCTTGTAGATCTTCTTGTACTCCGCCATGCTCTTGATGTGAGCATTCTTGACGAATTCCTTGGATGGGGGGAACTTCCTGTTCTCCACCGACATAGATGTGATTGTGGACTTTTTTTCCTCAGGTTTGTCTGCCATACTGTGCTTTGCTGATCCTCCTTGTATTAATTTCTATAGTAATTTAGATTGAACCCGCATTTATGTGTATTTAAGGAACATCCGGCTATATGCCTGCCCTGACTGACGAACCCGAGAGGGAGCGCAGAAGAGGGACGCGGCACAACCAAACTCGAATGATACATTATGGAATTTTGACTGTCAAGCCAAATTCAGGTTTCAAGCTTTTGGCCGTCCGGTTCACCGCGGAAGTACTTGATGATCGCCCATATGGTCGCGCACACCGGCAGTGCCAGTATCATACCCCAGAACCCCGCTATGTAGCCGCCTACGACGAGCATCACCATAATGATGGCGGGGTGCATCTGCATATACCTTCCCTGTATCCAGTTAACGAAGATGGAGTTCAATATTAACTGGGCTATTAAAAATACCAGCAGGGCGCCCAGCAACAGGTGTGGTTGCAGGGCCAGCACGATGATCAGGACAATCAGTCCCGAGATAACCGGGCCGATGATGGGGATAAACTGCATCAGCGCTGTCAGGGCAGCCAGCACCGGCGCGTACTCCACCCCCAGGATGGCCAGGCCGATAAACACCATACCGCCGACTATAATGCTCAGCACCATGGTGGACCGGATATAACGGCCCATAACGTTGCCTATGATACCGAGGATATCACCGCTGCGCCGCGCGGCGCTTGAGGGCATCCAGTCGTAAAAAAACTTTTTAAATGATTCGTAATCCATGAGCACGAAGAACAGGAAGAAGGGCAGCGTGATAAAACCCAGTATGGTAGGCATAGTGGCGGGGATAACGGCCATGCTGCCCACTATAAATTCCTGCAAAAATTTGGTGGCCGCGGGCCCCATCTTGGACACCCAGCTTTCAAAGCTGCCGGCCACCGCCTCGGGCAGGCCGCCCCGCAATTCTTTATACCACCCGCCGGCCTGGTCAAGTCCCTGCTGTATCACCTGGGGCGCCTTAGCCATCAAGGCCGATGAAGCCTGACCCAGCGCCGAGCCGACATAAACGGTGAAAAGTACCATCAGGGCTGTAAAAAGGATAAACACGATAATGATGGATACAACCCGCCTGGCCTTGGCCGCCCTGCGGCGGGGCGGCAAAATGCGTTCCAGCCACTTAACCAGCGGCATCAACAGGTAGGCCAGCAATATGCCTATGAGAAATGGAATTAGCACCGCCATGGATACGTATATCAGCCACAGCACCAGCGCTATGGCAACCAGTATAAGGACGGGACGCCAGTACCTTTTAAACGGGCTGCTCTCGGTCGTCAAATCATTCCCTCCTCTTGCCGGATCGCTACGCCTTTGCGCACTATCAAATAAGATCGTGCCGGCGGCGCCAGTGTCATGTTATGAGTTGAGTGACAGGATGTTGCACGGCCTGTAGCCTTATTCCTCTTCCCTGGCCACGCGGCTATGTACCACGTCCTTTACCCTGCCGGCCACTGTAGCAGCCCCTTCTTTCATAGAAGTAGCCTTCTCTTTGACTACCCTGCGTGTCTCGCTGCCGCTTTGCGGCGCATAGAGGAAGCCCACCACCACACCGATCAATGCCCCCACCAGGAGACCCGTGAAAAAACCTGCTCCTGTATCCTTATTCATGTTATGCCTCCTTTTTCCTGAAAAGATCGACTATCATGGTAACACCCTGCGCTATACCCTGTACCGCGTTGCCGAACTGCACGACGGGACTGATCACCTCGTCCCTGGTATAATCGACAACAGCCCCGACTTTGTTAACGACCTCATCGGCAGACTGTATCACCGTATCGACGGACTTCATTACCGTGCCGGCAGACTCCATGAGGGGAACGAGCTTCCTGTACAGGAGAATGATTAAGACGCTGATGATTGTCAGGGCGATCGTGGCTATGCCAGCCCAGACAACGATCGCCAGGTCGCGCCACCAGGATAAATCCATTTAACTGCCCTCCTTACCTTATTATGAATATCTTCACAGGTCCAGGCTGAGATAATAAAGTCCTGAACCGCTGCTCGTCACCTTGAAACCGGCCCTTTCGAATAATGTCAGCATGGGCTTATTCTCGTACAGCACCTCTGCTACGAAGGCCAGCAGGCCGTTCTTCTTGCCGAGGTACACCAGGTAATTCAACAGTTCGGTGCCTATCCCCTGTTTCTGGTCCGCGTCCCGCACCGCGAAGGCCACCTCGGCGCTGTGCACATCCTGCCCGATGCCGTACTGCCCGATGCCCACAACCTCCTCGGTGTCCCCTGTTACCCTGGTAGCCAGGATGACCAGTTCCTGAGTGTAATCGATGATTACGAACTCCTGCAGCCTTTCATGAGGCATATCCTTCCTGCTGGAAATAAAGCGCCGGTACATGCTCTGGTCGGACAACGCATAAAAGAAATCCTTGACTAAGTGTTCGTCGCTGATCTTGACCGGCCTGAAAAGCAGCTGCAGTCCTGTCTTCGTTGTTTTGATAGTTTCCAGCGATTCGGGGTATTCCCCGCGTTTTCCCGGGACAAAGGCCTGGTCCTTGTATATGAGGTTGAGAATTTTGCCTTCTTCTATCAGCCACGGCCGGAATTTGGGGTGGGCTATTGCGATCAATTCCATGGCGCGCTCACGTATGTTCTTGCCGTGCAGGTAGGCTATGCCGTACTCGGAGACAACGTAGTGGATATCCCCCCTGATCATGGTCACCCCGCAGCCCTCGCTGAGAAAGGGGACTATCCTGGAGACCGTGTCGTCCTGCGCCGTGGACTGTATGGTGAGGATGGTCTTCCCGTTCCTGGACAGGGTAGCTCCCCGCATGAAGTCGGCCTGCCCGCCGACACCGCTGTAAAAAATCTTCCCGATCGATTCCGCCGTGGCCTGGCCGGTGAGGTCGATTTCGAGGGCGCTGTTGATGGCCACCATGTTGTCGTGCTGTGCTATCACCAGGGGATCGTTGGTATATTCGATGGTGCGGAACTCGATGGATGGGTTGTCATCAATGAAATCGTAGGTCGCCTTCTTGCCCATGCAGAAAGTTGCCACGGTCTTCCCGTGGTCAAGCTTTTTCCTTGTATTATCTATAGCCCCCAGCCTGATCAGTTCAACCATGGCATCCGACATCAGTTCCGTGTGCACGCCCAGGTGTTTTTTATGGGACAGGCTCCTGAGGATGGAATTGAGCCTGCTGCCGTAGCCCACCTGGATGGTATCGCCGTCCTGCACCAGGCGCGACACGTAGTTGCCTATCCTTGCGGCGATCTCGTCGTCCACGGGCGGATCAAACTCCAGCAGGGGTTCATCATAGGGCAGCACGTAATCGACCCTGTCTATATGCAGGAACCCGTCACCCTGCACCCTGGGCATATTGGAATTCACCTGGGCTATCACAAGGTGCGCCTTCTCCACGGCCTCCACCACTATATCGACGCTGATGCCGAGGCTGAGATAGCCGTGGCGGTCCGGCAGCGAGGTCTGGATCAAAGCCACGTCGATCGGCACAACCCCCCGCCTGAATAATTGCGGCACCTGGGAGAGGAAGATGGGCGTGTAGTCGGCCAGTCCCTGGTTGACCGCCCCGCGGGTATTATCGCCGATAAAGAACGAATTATGCCGGAAATTTGACTTGAATTTTTCCTGCGTGTAGGCTGCTACACCGAGGGTCCATACCTGAAGGATTTCCGCGTCGAAAAAGGCTTTGGGATTGGACTCCACGTAGTTGACCAGTGCATTGACTAAATACTGGGGTTCGGCGCAGGCCGTGCCGATGAAGATGCGGCTTCCCTTGTGTATCCTGCTGAAAACCTGTTTTTCGCCCGCGAATTTCTCGGGGTACTTCTTCCTGAATTCGTCTAATGCAGGATTGCCGCCCTTATCTCCCATTATGGCCTCCAAGTGGATCTGAGCTATCTACATACGCTACAGGCAAATTGTATCACACTTCGGTGACGAGTAATTAAAAAGGGCGGTGCTTCAATTGAAGCACCGCCCCCCTTAACACAATCCTATAGACTCTATTCTATTTAACGGATAACGTTTTCGCTATTTCTTTATAAAGGTTTAACTGGCCTGGATCGGTGGCACCAAGAACTATTATGGCATTCCCGTCCTTCATTACTATGCCACAAGCGCCCTTAGCCAACCCGAAAGCCGCAGACAACACAATCTCCCTACCTACAGTTTTACCATCAGCAAAGGTAATCGGATTATTGGAGTCTATGCCTGGAGTAAAATCTCTGCCACCTGCTTTAATCAGGTCCTTAAGGAAATCCATTGCTGTTGAACCCCAATCGTTGGGATTGGCCGGGCGTACGGCAACATAGACCAAACCCTTGTCGCCCTTTACATACAAAACGCCACCACTCAAAGTTACATTCTCAGATGTCCAGCCCTTCGGGTACAATATTGAAAAGCCGTATTTGTCATTTGTGTAAAGCGTTGCTTCGTAGGACGTTTTTATCGCTGGAGCGACCGGTTCAACTGGTGTGGTTACTGGCGGCGTTACTACCGGCGGGGTTACTACCGGCGGTGTAACTACCGGCGGGGTTACTACCGGTTTGGCCGGGGCTGCGGGTGCGCATGCCATGGCCACAATTGCCAGCACGAGCACAAGGATGGACACGATGACTAACGATTTGTTCCTTAACACTTCCTGGGCTACCTCCTTAAACTATAATTTATTGGTTTGTGCAACAGCCTGTATTAGCTGCAAGTGTAAAAATACACCAAACGATTGGGTAAGTCAAGTATTGAAAAGATGAAAAAATCGCGAGGCAAATAAAAGTGGACGCATCTCACGATGCGTCCACTTGAATATGCCTTATGGATAAAAGGGGCTATGCCACCGTTCTGCGCTTCATGAGGTAGTACAGCAGCCCGATCATGCCGACGGCAAAGAGCGCTATTGAGCCGTATATCAGCATGTCATTGCTGTTGAAGAGGTCAACTGTGAATGACCCTGCTGAAACGCCGTTGACAGAGACCTGGTAGGTCCCGGGATCGTTCCTGCTGACTTTGAAGCTCACCGGGGTGGACTGTCCGCTGGAGAGGGCAATCCCCTTTGAGTCCGCCTCCTGGCCATTCACGTACAGCACTATTTTGGAAGTGCCGTTGGAGCCGCCCTTGTTGGTGACCATGGCGGTAACTTCAACCTGCTCACCGGGAGCAGCTTTGGCTGCCGCTACGGTGGCACTTTGCACCGCGAAGAGAGGCGGTATGGAGGGACTGAGACTGGGACTCATGCCGCCGACACCACCTCCGCTATTGCCCGGGCCGCTGCCCGACGGGCAAAAAGTTGTAAAGGAAATTACTTCTCCCTGTGTTGTTGACCCATTCAGAAGCCCCGGCAAGCTAACCGGGTTAAAACCAAAACCGGCAACAAATTGATGACCAGGCAGTTTTGCAACACCAGACACTAATACCGCGCGGTAATAATATGTCGTACACGGACGGAGATTGGAAATGACAGCGGAAAAAGTATGGGTCGCAAGTTGCCCAGCACAATCGTCAAAATTTTGCACACCGGTAGTCTCATTAAGATCGTTCGGTGAGGTACCATATTTAAAATTGACATTCACTTCACAGCTATCGCCAGTAGTAACCTGACCAACCAACGTCGCGTCCGTTATACCAACTTTCTCGACAGACCGAGTCGTAATTACCACTGGAATTGGATCCTTTCCTTGCACTGCAGAGGACACCAGGGACAACGGCGCTATAAGCATCAGCGCCAGCACTAACGGTAAAAACTTTCTCACTATGACCTCCCTAATTGTTACTTTCGGTTAAATATTAGCCTTATTGTACGATGGGGAACACTCAGTGTCAACACTGCATCGCCTTAAACACAGTACATCGATTGATATAAGGAAGTTTGACACAAAACAAAAGTGGATGCATCTCACGATGCATCCACTTGATTATAACTTGTGGGTATAAAGAGGTTATACAGCCGTTCTGCGCTTCATGATGTAATACAGAAGCCCGAGCATACCGATTACGAAGAGGGCTATTGAGCCGTATATGAGCATGTCACTGCTGTTGAAGAGGTCAACCGTGAATGACCCGGCGGCCACGCTGTTGACGTGAACCTGGTAGGTTCCCGGATCGTTCCTGCTTACCTTGAAGCTTATGGGGGCGGACTGTCCGCCGGAAAGCGCTATTCCCTTGGAATCCGCCTCCTGGCCATTGACGTAGAGAATTATTTTGGAAGTTCCGTTGGAGCCGCCCTTGTTGGTGACCATGGCGGTAACTTCAACCATCTCGCCGGGAGCAGCTTTGGCTGCCGCGACGGTAGCACTTTGCACCTCAAAGAGGGGGGGCAGGTACGGCCTGAGACCGATAATCGAGGAGGGCTGAACACCACTTCCACCCGGGGTTCCGCTGCCGACGCTGCTGCTACCGTGTGTTACAGCTGGGGGGCAACAGAACATCGTGCTAATCATGATCTCATTGCCAAAGCACTCAAAAGGGTTGCCAGCCTGATCATGACACGTCACATGCGCGCGTACATAATACAGTTGGCAGGGCAGTAAGGTTATATCGGCGGAGAAATCGACCGAGTCACCATCCAAATTCTGATCGCTTGTCTGCTGGGTATATTGGCCAGGAGAAGTGCCATAATCGAAATGGACAACCTTGTTGAGAACCGCGCATGGACACCTATCTTCAACTGTTGCACTCACGGTCGCCGACGTGCATGTTACATTCGTAGCCGCATGGGTAATCACTAAAAAGAGATGCTGAGCACTTACTACAGACGGCACCAGGGACAGCGGCGCTATAAGCATCAGCGCCAGTACTAACGGTAAAAACTTTCTCACTATGACCTCCTGAATTTTTCACTACCGGATAAATGACACTCGTATTGTACGATAGCGGATATCCATTGTCAATACCGGTTTTTCAATGTCAGTAAAGTTTCAGCAACGCATCGATACCCGCTGCGCAATTATCCCATGGACCTGCCTTTTTAATTTTGATCTCGCCGTATCTATTAATAAAATAGGTAGCCGGCAGACCGGCCGGCTTGTACAGTCCCGCCACCTGACCGGCGGGATCCGGCAGGACCTTACACTTTATACCGTTTGCAGCGGCCCATTCCCGGACCGCGCTCCCGCTTTCACCGCTGACGACAACCAGCACCTCCAATTGATCGCGGGGCCATTCGCCATACACCTGCGAGATACACTGCATCAATTGTGAACAGCCGTCGCAAAACGTATTGGTAAAAACCAGCACTACTTTTTTACCCCTGAAAGAATCGAGTGAAACCTGCTTGCCGTCGAGGCCGTTCAATGTGAATAAGGGGGCTGTGCAGCCCACGTTGGGGCAGGTACGGGGAACAACCTGCTGCGGGGCAGGCGCCGCACCCGCAGGGCTTCCCGCAGTATCAGCCGGCCCGTCCACCAGCTTCATCAAACCGGAGGCCTCATCTATGGCCGTGGCAAAGGTGGTGCAGCCGGCCCCCAAATTGGTGTACCTGCCGTTGACGATGCCGATCACCTCGCCGAAGCAATTGACCATGGGACCGCCGCTGCTGCCGGGGTAAACCTGCGCGCTGACCTGGATGAAACGGGCTGATTCGATGGCCGGAAAAGCGCATATAATGCCTTCGAAAACAATGGGCGACCCCACATCAGCATAGGCCGGGTAGCCCGTGACCGCTACGGCATCGCCTATCTGCAGGCCATCGGATTCGGCCGAACTGCCCAGGTTGGCACAGGCGAAATCCCCCTTCCCGCCTGCTACCTGTATAAGCGCAAGGTCCCTGGCCCGGTCGGTGGCCAGCACGACGCCGGGATACTCCACCCCGCTGCCTACTGTCACAAAAGCCGTTTTCTCGGCGCCCACGACATGCCAGCTGGTTAACACGTAACCCGACTTATGCACCATCACGCCTGAGCCCATCTTATCCCCAGCCACTATTCTAACGACGGCCTGACTGATCTTGCGCGCGTTATCCGCACAGGGCGAAGTGGTGCACGAAGCCGCCAGGCCTGCGCAAAACAGCAGGAAACCGCCAGCCATGGCTATGACAATCCTGACGCTCATTTTATGCCCTGTCATGACCTATTTATGTTATCACATCGCCTTCCATTATTAACCGGTAGGCCATATATTTGTTCCGCCGTTACGACGCAGGTTTCCCATACAGCCTTGTACCCATTATAATTGTAGAATGACTTTCAGGATCGTTATCGCTGACAGCAATGCCAAATTCATGAGCATGCTGGGACGCGCCCTGCTGGATTCAGATTACTCCCTCTACCCTGCCGAGTCCCGTGAAACGGCGCTGGAGCAGATTACACAATATGACATCGATGCATGCATCATCGACGTGGACCTGCCGGGCGGTATCGAGGAGGTGCTGCAGGCCTGCATGAACAAGTCCAAACCTATCGTGGCCATGGGCGCCTCCACCCTCAAGGAAACGGGCAAATTGGTCGAGATCATGTATTACGGCATACCCTATGTAAAGAAATTCAACGTCGAGGGCGAGGCCAAGCTGGACCATATAATAGCCAGGATGAACGTCCTGCTGAGGACCCTGCTGATCTTCAGCAAGGACGGCGAATACCAGCGCGGAGTCATAGCTGGACTTGAGAGCAAGGGCTACAAGGTGTTCACCACCGAGGCCTCGGAAGACTTTATGCATACTTTCCTGCTGAGCGAACCAAAGGCGGTGCTGGTGTATTTCCCCAGCGACGAGGAAATAGAAGAGCTTAAAAAGATACGCAAATTAGATAGCAACCTGCCCATCGCCGTAGTGCTGAACAACCTGCCCTCGGAAGCAATTGACCTTTTCCAGGATAAGTCCACCAAAATCCTGGCCCGCGACGAGGTGTCCGACTACTTAGACAACCTCTGACCCGCCTGTTTCCTTAAATACCCAGCGGGATGCTGATGTCCACCGCCGTTCCCTGGCCGGGTTTGGACTGTATGGTGAGCGTCCCCCCCAGCAGCGAAACCCTCTCGTGCATGCCCACCAGTCCGAGCTTGCCGCTGTTGGAGAGGTCCCCCACCGCATCCGGCAAATCGAACCCCTTCCCGTTATCCTTAATTGCAACGGTTAGCTGTGAATCGGCGAATGCGAGGTTGACCTCCGCACCGGTGGCCGCGGCGTGCTTGCCGATATTGTTAAGCGCCTCCTGGATGATCCTGAAGAGGATCAGCTCCATCTCGGGCAGCAGCCTCTGCTCCTTGCCCATTATCTTGAGGGAGATGTCGATGCCGCTGTCATCCGACTTCTGCTTGACCAGCCACTGGACGGCGGGCAACAAACCCAGGTCATCGATGATGGAGGGCCGCAGGTCCTGGCTGAACCTCCTGATGCCCTGCAGGGTGACGCCTATCCTCTGGCGGATATCCTGCAAAACTATTCTTTGCTGCTGGGAAAGGCCGACATTATCACGGATAAAATTATCCATCTGCCTGGATATGGCGAAGAGGGCCTGCGCGGTGTCGTCATGCAGTTCACGTGATATCCTTTTCCGCTCCTCCTCCTGGGCACGCGTGATCTGGTTCAAATAGTAGCGCAGGTTTTTCTGCATGCGCCTCTCTTCCGAGACGTCCCGCGCTATATGCTGGAAACCCACCGGCTTGTCATCCACGGTCATCAGGATGGTGGTCAGGGTGAGCGTCCGCCTGATACCGTCCTTGGTCACCGTCTGCTGTTCGTAGGGCTGGTTAAAGGGTTCCCCGTTGAGCAATTTCTTGCCCACTCCCCTGCCCAACTTGAGCATCTCCGCGTCCATGAACTCCTGCACATTCCTGCCGATCAGTTCGTCCACCGGGTAACCCGAGATCATCAGCGTCGCGCGGTTGCCGGCCAAGATTTTACCGTCCAGGTCCTGGAACCAGATAGCGTCATGGGCGTTTTCAAACAGGTTCCTGTAATCCCTGGCCGATTTGTAGAACTGGTCCGCTATCTCCCTGGCCTCCGCGTATAGCTTGGCGTTGGTCAGTGCTGAGGCTATCTGGCCCGCTATGGTACTGAGCAGGTCGATCTCATCGGGAAGGAAGGTGCGGGGGCGCCGCATGCCCACGCACAGCGTGCCTATTACCTCCCCCTTGGATTTCATGGGCACTATCAGCATGGGATGGATTTTGTTGCGTATAACCACTGTGCGGGTCAGCCTGGGATCGCTCGAGGCATCGGGAACCAGCATTACCTCGCCCGTGGCCGCGACCTCACCGTTGAACCCTTCCCCGACCTTTACGTGGTCGAGTTCCACCGCGCTCTCAGGAGAGATGCCTTCGTAGGCGGTCAGGATCATGTCGTTCTGCCTGGGCTCAATGGTATAGACCAGTATGACCTCTACTTCCATGACCTCCCCCACCATCTCCACGGCGGTCTCGATTACCTTGGTCGGCTCGAGGTACTGGCTGAGGGCGTTGGATATGGTATTGAGCGTAGCCAGCCTCCTGGCATTGGCGCGCGCTTCGCGTATCCTGGCCTGGAGCTGCTCCTGGGTATTCTCCAGCGCGGTCACCGCCTTCCTGTAGCGCCTGTCGTCGTTCTCCTTGATGCGTATCCAGTAAACGAATACCAGGCCGGCTATGGTAACAAGTATCACTTCAAGTATGGCGTCGCTGCGGTTGACCGAATAAAAGAGCGCCTGAGGCAGCATCACAACCAGGGAGGCGCCTATGGCTATGAGAGTCGGCACTATGCCAAAGACAAAGCCTGTGTAGAGGGCGATCAGCAGGAACAGGTTGCGCTCGATGGTGTGGCGGCTCAGGTTGAAAAGGAAGAAGTCCGACCGGAAACCGCCGGGCCAGATAATATCACGGTAGAGAAACAGGGTTACCACAGCAAAAAGCGCCAGGATTATCCAGAAATGGTAGCGCGGCCAGATTTTCTGCGGAAATCTCATTTCAGGTGGGCTTCTGACAGCTTATTCAACATCCCTGCTGTAAAAAGATTTATCAGGGCAGCTCCTCCAGTGTGAGCCAGCCTTTCTTCAGCCCGTACACAATAGCCTCCGACCTTGAACCCACGCCCAGCTTGTTGAATATGCTGCGGAGGTGGGTCTGGACCGTCCTCACGCTCAATGTCAGGCTATCGGCTATCTCCATGTTGCTCATGCCTTTGGCCGCCAGCCTGAGCACCTCCATCTCCCTGTCGCTCAATACATCGCCCGCCTTCTGCACGGTCTGCTCCTCAACAGGCGACCGCAGCCGGTTAAGCACCTTCTTCATAATCCTGGGATGCAGCACCGGTTCACCCGTCATCACCTGGCGTATGGCATCTATGAGTTCCTCGCCGCTGGATTCCTTGAGCAGGTAACCGGCCGCGCCCGCCTCCAGGAGGGCGAAAACATATTCATCATCGTCGTAACCGGTCAGTACCAGGATGGCAGTATTGGGATAAATGGCCTTGACCTGCTTGGTAGCCTCGATCCCGTTCAGCCGCGGCATGGACACATCCATGATGATTATGGCGGGCTTGAGCTTTTTAGCTAATTCCACCGCCTCGACCCCGTCGCTTGCCTCGCCCACCACTTCAAAATCGGCCTGCGATTCCAGCAGGCGCCTGGTTCCTTCCCTGACAACTTTGTGATCTTCGGCCAGAAGAATCCGCACTTTCTCCATCTTACATATCCCCTTAGAGTGTGATTATATACACTATAAATACACTATTCAAGCCGCGGCGGTTTGCCTTTCAGCATAAATGCTTATGTATTTTAAGCGTTGAGACGGATGGAACAAAGATTTTATTGTATTAGATTATTACAATGGCCGAAAAGACAGAGCGGGCGCCGGCAGCCGATGCCGTTGAGCAGACCAATTACTGGGCCAGCAGGACCCCGTGCTGGGAGATGTGCCATTGCCCGGCCATGATCAGGGATGAGTGCCCGGCTACCAGGTACCAGTTCACACCCTGCTGGCAGATCGAGGGCACGTACTGCAAGCTGGATGACTACGGCGAGACCGGCACCGATACCACCATTTGCCAGGTATGCCGCGTCTATAAAAAATACGGCAACGGAGAACCCATTGAACTTAAGCTTTTCGGCCGCGGCATAGACAGTTCACTCAAGTCGCTGGAAAAGCTGGCAGGCCATTGACTTTGAATATTAAAAGTAATAGAATTCTCCGTCGGTTGGGCCGTTTGACTGTAAAGTCTCACCAGTGGAATAGGGTCGTTTGACTTTATTCCACTTTTTTACGGATATTTTCCTGAGTTAGGAGGATTTTTATGGCAAAGCAAAAGGCAGCCCCAGTAACCACCACTGATGCCGGGAGAGGCTTCGCCGGCAGGGCCTTCCAGAGCATCCAGGGGATCATCGATGATACCGGCGGCCAGGCAGGCGCGCCCATACGCGTCCTTCAGCAGGCGCAGGGTATCGTCGGCTACCTGCCGCCAACCGTGCTCAAGACGATCTCGCGGGACCTCAAGATCCCCCTGAGCGAACTGCACGGCGTCGTCACGTTCTACAGCTTCTTCACCATGCAGCCCAAGGGAAGGCATGTCATACAGGTATGCCTGGGCACTGCCTGTTACGTGAAGGGGGGCCAGGACATACTCGACGTGCTGAAGAAGGACCACGGCCTGGAGCCGGAGGGCATCACCCCGGACGGCAAATTCTCCCTTGAGACTGTACGCTGCCTCGGCTGCTGCGGCCTCGCACCGGTGATCGCCATCGGTGATGATATCCACAGGAAGGTCAAGCCCGGCCACATGAAAGATATCCTTAATATGTACCATTAGGAGGTAACAGAAGTGCCCAAGATAACCTCTATTGAAGAATTAAGCAAGCTAAAAAAATCAGTTGAGCCAAGGCTTAAAATCCGCGACGACGCGGATTTCAGCCATTACAAATCGTCCCCTCAAATCTGCATCCAGCAATGCCGCGGCATGGGCTGCACGGCTGCCGGAGGCGATAAGGTAACCGATTTGTTCGAAGAGCTGATCAAGAAAAAGGGGCTCGAGAGCAAATTGACCATCGTCAGGACCGGCTGCCTCGGCCCCTGCGAGATGGGCCCCACCGTGATCGTGAACCCGGGCGATATCCTGTATGTCAGGGTAAAACCTGAGGACGTCAAGGAGATCTTCGAGAAGCACATCCTCAAAGGGGAGATAGTCGAAAGGCTGGTGTACCACGACCCCACCACCAATAAGGCTATACCGGAAAGGATGAAGATCAACTTCCTGGCTGACCAAGAATTCCGCATCCTGCACAACAACGGCATAATCGACCCCTGGGATATCGAAGAGTATATCGCCCGCGGCGGTTATGAAGCGCTGGCCAAAGCCCTTTACAAGATGAAGCCCGACGACGTCCTGGAAGAGGTCAAGAAGTCAGGCCTGAGGGGCAGGGGCGGGGCGGGCTTCCCCACCGCCACCAAGTGGGGCTTCCTCAAAAGCTCGCCGGGCACGGTGAAATACCTCGTTTGCAACGGCGACGAGGGAGACCCGGGGGCATATATGAACCGCGCCGTGCTGGAGGGCAACCCGCACTCGATCCTTGAAGGTATGGCACTGGGCGCCTACGCAGTGGGCAACGTGAAACAGGGCTTCGCCTATATCCGCGCTGAATACCCCCTTGCCATCGAGACATTAAGCGCCGCCATAGCGCAGGCCCGTGAATACGGCCTGCTGGGCAAGAATATAATGGGCACCGATTTTGAGTTTAACCTGGACATCTTCCCCGGCGCCGGCGCTTTCGTCTGCGGCGAGGAAACCGCCCTGCTCATCTCCATCGAGGGCAAGCGCGGCATGCCCAGGCAGAGGCCCCCCTTCCCCTCCGACAAGGGCCTTTTCGGAAAACCTTCGGCCATCAACAATGTCGAGACCTGGTCCATCATCCCGCGCATCGTACGCGAGGGCGCCGACTGGTTCGGCTCGGTAGGAAGCGATAAGAGCAAGGGCACCAAGTCCTTCAGCCTGGTAGGCAAGGTAAACAACGTAGGCCTGGTAGAGGTGCCGCTCGGCACCAGCCTGGGCAAGATAGTTTTCGACATCGGCGGCGGCATCCCCGGCAGCAAGAAGTACAAGGCCACCCAGATGGGCGGCCCTTCCGGCGGCGTTATCCCCATCGAGCACGTCAACGTGCCCGTCGATTATGAGTCTGTAACCGCGCTGGGCGCCATCATGGGGTCCGGCGGCCTGGTAGTCATGGACGAGGACAGTTGCATGGTGGACGTAGCCAAGTTTTTCCTGCAGTTCACCCGCGATGAATCCTGCGGCAAATGCGTCCCCTGCCGCGCCGGCATACCCAAGCTGCTGGCACTGCTGACCAAGATCACCAGCGGCAAAGGTACACTCGAAGATATCGATACCATCACCGAGTTGTCCGAAATGATCCAGAAAACATCCATCTGCGGCCTCGGCCAGACAGCTCCCAATCCGGCGGTCTCCACGATCAGGCATTTCCGCGAGGAATATGAGGCCCATATCATCGATAAAAAATGTCCGGCAGCGCTCTGCCAGTCACTTTTCCGCGCGCCCTGTCAGCACACCTGCCCGGTAGGGCTTGATGTGCCCGGGTACATATCCTTCATCAAGAGCGACAAGCCGGCCGAAGCCTTCAAGCTGATCATGCAGCGCTTACCCCTGCCCATGACGGTAGGCCGGGTTTGCCCGCATCCCTGCGAGAAAAAATGCCGCAGGGGCCAGGTTGACGAGGCAGTCTCCATCAGGCACCTCAAGAGGTATGCCTCGGATTACGCTTACGAGCATGGCCTGTCTTACACCCCCGCCATCAAGGCCGCCAAAGCTGAGAAGGTGGCCGTGATCGGCGCCGGGCCGGCCGGCCTGGCTGCCGCCTGGGACCTGGCGGTAGAAGGTTACAAGGTAACGATTTTCGAGGCATTGCCCGTAGCCGGAGGCATGCTGGCAGTCGGCATACCCGAGTACAGGCTGCCCAAGGTAATACTGAATAAAGAGATAGACAACATAAAGAAGCTGGGCATCGAGATAAAGCTCAACAGCCCGGTCAAGGATATCGACGCCCTCTTCAAAGACGGGTTCAAAGCCGTGTTCGTGGGCATCGGCGCGCACAAGGGCGACAAGATGGGCATCCCGGGCGAGGAGCTTGAGGGTGTTTACGACGCCATCGATTTCCTGCGCAACGTCAATCTGGGCAAGGAGATCAAGGTAGGCAATAAGGTGGCAGTGGTGGGCGGAGGCAACTCTGCCATCGACGCCGCCAGGGTCGCCCTGCGCAAGGGCGCCGGCGAAGTGCACATCGTTTACCGCAGGGAAAAGGCAGATATGCCCGCCGAGGAAGAAGAGATCCTGGCAGCCGAGCAGGAGGGTATCAAGCTGCATGTGCTGACCGCCCCGGTCAAGGTCATCGGCAAGGGCGGCAAGGTAGCGGGCATCGAGTGCAACAAGATGGCGCTGGGAGATTTCGACAAGAGCGGCAGGCGCTCACCCAAAGCCATTGCCGGATCGGAATACACGATTGAAGTGGACATGCTGATCGAGGCCATCGGCCAGAGGCCGGACACGGAATCGATCAAATTAGGCAGCGTCAAGACCGCCCGCGGCGGAGTGCTGGTAGCCGACAAGAGGACACTGGCTACCGACCAGAAGGGCGTTTTCGCAGGAGGCGATGCCTTCACCGGGCCGTGGACCGTTATCGAGGCCATAGCTTCAGGTCAGAGGGCAGCCTCATCGATCAAGAGGTTCCTCTCAGGCAAAGACCCCGGCCCGAGGGTTGACCGGCAGGATGCCGAGACCTTTGAATACGCCAATGTGGCCCCGACAGACGCCGAAACCGCCGAGCATGCCAGGGTGAAGATCGCCGAGATCCGCCTGGCGGAAAGGAAGACCTCGCTCAAAGAGGTGGTCATCAATTACACAGCCAAAGAAGCAAATGAAGAATGCAGCAGATGCCTTAGATGCGATATTGGATAGGAGAACAGGCAAATGAGTGAAATAACATTAACCATTAACGGAAAACAAGTTAAGGGCAAGCAGGGCGACATGGTCCTGGATGTCTGCCTGGCAAACAACGTTGACCTGCCCACGCTGTGCCATTACAAGGGCCTGACCGAGGTCGGCGCCTGCAGGCTCTGCCTTGTCGAGATCGAAAAGGAAAGGAACCTGGTCCCGGCCTGCACCTACCCGGCACGCGACGGACAGGTGGTGTTGACAAGCACCGACAAGCTTGAGCACTACCGCAGGCTGGTGCTTGAGTTGCTGTTCACGGAGCGCAACCACCTGTGCGCATACTGCGTGGCCACCGGTGACTGCGAGCTGCAGAACCTGGCCTACAAGTACCAGATGGACAATGCGCGCTACCAGTACTCCTGGCCTGAACAGACCACCGACTCATCCCATCCCAACATCGTGCTGGACCATAACCGCTGCATACTCTGCGGAAGGTGCATACGCACCTGCGACGAGATTACCGGCGCGCACGCGCTGGACTTCGGCAAACGCGGCTGGAAGACCAATGTCTGCGCAGACATCAACCAGCCCCTGGGCGAATCATCCTGCGTCTCCTGCGGCGGCTGCTTCCAGGCGTGCCCCACGGGTGCTATCTTCTCCAAGATAAGCGCTTACAGGGGCAAGCCCTCGGAGTGCACTTCAGTCGAATCCACCTGCGCCATCTGCGGCGTAGGCTGCAATATCAACGGCCTGGTTAAAAACAACCGGGTGGTCAGGATCGACAGCCCGGACATGACCAAGCCCCGCGGCCTGCTTTGCGAGATCGGCAGGTTTGAGCCGCTCTACGAAGCGGCCGACAGGGTCACCACCCCCTTAAAACGCAATAACAAGGGACAGCTTGTAAGCTGCTCCTATGAAGACGCTTTTGAAGCCGTAGCAAAGAAACTGGGCGCCTCCGACGGGGTAGCCGGGCTGGCTTCGGGCAGGGCCAACTCTGAAGCGCTCAAGGCCTTCGCCGACCTGATGGAAAAACTCGGCAGCAAAATGGTTGATACTCTTGACGGCGATGATTTCCGCACCGTTTCACAGGGCATTGCCAAATTCGACGGCAAGGCCGGACTGGATATGGAAGCAAAGCTCGAGGATATCCTGGCTGCCGACTGCATCGTGGTAATCGGGGCGCATCCCACCAGGACCCACCCTGTAATAGGCTCTTACGTGATGCGCGCGGCATCTAAAAACAAGGCCCAGTTGGTCGTGATCGATCCGCTGCGCAATCCCTTCACCTTCCGTGCTTCGGTCTGGCTCAAACCGCCGGAGGGCAAAAAAGAGCTTGTCATCAAGGCGCTGGGCAAGGCCGTACTGGACCATCTCCCCGCCGCTGCGGCGGGCGGCAAGGCCAAATACGCAACCGCATTCAAGGAAACAGACGTCAAGAAGGCCGCCAAGGACCTCGGGATGGATGTGCACGACTTAGTCAAAGCCGGGGAGATTTTGGCCGGATCTAAGAATGGCGTTATCATCTATGGCAGCGGTATCCTGCAATATAAAGATGCCGAACTGGTAGCGACAATATTGAACCTGGCTGCCCTCACGGGTGAGAAGCCGAGGGTCATCTCCCTCAAGCGCTACAGCAACAGCCGCGGCGCGTGGGACCTGGGTCTGGTTAATGCAAAGGGTTCCGTAGCCGCAGACATAGCCAGGGGCAAGGCCAGGGGCCTTTACCTGCTGCTGGCCGATGACCTGTCAGATTCACAGGCACTGGCTGATAGCTTGAAAGGAGTCGAATTCGCGGTCGTCCAGGCCGGCTACCGCTCACCCGTTACGGAGAAGGCGGATGTTGTCCTTCCTTCACTGCTCTGGACTGAAAGCAAAGGCAGCTATACCACTCTCGACGGCATCAACAAAAAGACCGCGCCCATGGTCAAGGCACGTACTGAGATCAAGACAGATGCCGATACCCTCAAGGAAGTTGCCAGGCACCTCAAAAAATAAACGCCCGTAAAGGAGTGAACAGATGGCAAAAGTTAAAGTAGCGACGGTCTGGCTGGAATCATGTGCAGGTTGTCACATGTCATTCCTCGATGTCGATGAATTTATAATCGATCTGTCCAAGCTGGTCGAGTTTCGCCGGAGCCCCATAACCGACATAAAGGACTTTACACCGGTGGACGTTGGCATAGTCGAGGGTTCGGTGGGCAACGAAGAGGAAAAAGAAGTCATTGAAGAGCTGCGCCACAACTGCAAGATATTGATGGCCCTGGGCGATTGCGCCTGCTTCGGCGGAGTCTGCGCCATGCGCAATACCCTTGATAAAGAGGCCGTCCTCAAGCGTGCCTACATAGATACTCCCAGCACCTACAAGGGCAAGATCCCGGTTTCGCCCGGTGTCCCCGCCCTGCTCGATAAGGTTTACCCGGCAAATCAGATAGTTAAAGTGGATTGCTACGTGCCGGGCTGCCCGCCTGAGCCGGAGGCCATCAAATACGGCCTTACCGAACTGCTGGCAGGCAGGATACCGGTCGTCCCCAGCAATATAATGCGCTTTGATTAAAGAGGTGAAATATGGCAAGTAAAACGATTGAAATCAACCCCATTACAAGGGTCGAGGGACATGGCAAGGTAACCATACAACTGGATGACGCGGGCAACGCCGCATCGGCCAGGTTCCACGATACCCAGTTCCGCGGTTTTGAGAAATTCTGCGAGGGGCAGATCTTCCAGGAGATGCCCAACCTGACTCCCAGGATATGCGGCATCTGCCCCGTCAGCCACCAGCTTGCTTCGGCCAAAGCCTGCGATGCCATACTTGGCAAAGAGTTGACACGGCCCGCCAAGCTGCTGAGGGAGTTGCTGCACCAGGCCCAGTATATCCAGTCACACGCACTGCACTTCTTCCACCTGGCCAGCCCTGATTTTCTGCTTGGCTTCGACTCCGACCCGGCCACCAGGAATGTCATCGGGCTTATCGGGGCTGACCCGGGACTGGCCACCGAGGCCGTCAAACTGCGCAGCTTCGGGCAATCCATTATCAAGAAACTTGGCGGCAAAAAAGTGCACCCCAACGCTGCCATACCGGGAGGTATGACCACCGCCCTGCCCGCAGAGGACAGGGATCATTTCCTCAAGCAGATTGACTGGGCGCTAGCCGACGCACAGCTGGCTGTAAAAATATTGAAGGACTACGTCGCCGCCAACGCGGATATGATAAACAGCTTTGCCACTTTCCCTTCAGCCTACCTCGGCATGGTGGACAAGGACAACAACCTTGCATTGTACGACGGCAACCTGAGGCTGGTTGATTCCAAGGGAGTGGTGCTGGAGGACCAGTTCGACCCGTCCAAATACCTCGATATCATCGCCGAGTATGTGGAAGACTGGTCATACATGAAATTCCCGTTCTACAAGAGCCTGGGCTACCCGGGAGGCATTTACCGCGCCGGGCCGCTGGGCCGCCTCAATGCATGCACGGGCATAACCACCCCCCTGGCCAATGCGGAATTCAAGCTCTATAAGAAGCTCAGCCACAACGGACTGGTGGAAGGCTCTATGTATTACCATTACGCCCGGCTGATCGAGCTCATCTACGCCATCGAAAAGACCCGGGAGCTGCTGGAAGATAAAGAAATCACGTCCACAGACCTGCAGGTTACCTCCCACAAGTACAATGAGCAGGGTGTCGGCGTGGTGGAAGCCCCCAGGGGCACCCTAATCCACCATTACTGGGTGGACGAGACGGGCAAGATCACAGGGGTTAACCTGATCGTAGCCACGGGCAATAACAACGCCGCCATGAACCGCTCGGTTTACGAAGTTGCCAAGCAATATATCAAGAACGGCAAGGTCACCGAGGGCATACTCAACAGGGTAGAAGCAGCCATCCGCTGCTACGATCCCTGCCTGTCCTGCTCCACTCACTCGCTGGGACAGATGCCGCTTCACATCCAGTTCAGGGCGCCGGACGGCCAGATAGTAAAGAATATATTCAGCTAAAGGTTAGCTACCGGTTAAAAGGCGGGTTACAGATTTGTAACCCGCCTTTTGTTTTGATATCTTTGGAAGATGGCCTGCACGTTAACAATCGCCGGAAGCGAGGTCAGGGCAGCACGCGGGGCAAGCCTGCTGTGGGCAGCGCTGGACAACGGTTTCTATATCCCCAACCTCTGCGCAGTACGCGGCCTGCCAAGGCCGCCCGCGTCATGCCGCCTCTGCTTTGTAGAAATCGCGGGAAGGACCGGTGGCCCCGTCACTGCCTGCACTGAAAAAGTCAGCGACGGGATGTCGGTTACCCTCGACAGCGCGGGCATAAGACGTTTGCGCCGGGCATCGTTCAACCTGCTGCTGAGCAACCACGCGCTGGACTGCGGTCACTGTGTAAAAAACAGGCGGTGTGAGCTGCAGAAAATCGCTGCACATGAGCATTTCAAACTCAATGACAGGCGTTTTAACAGGATAGCAGGGGAATTCCCTGTTGATTCCAGCCACCCGCTGATTGTATTTGACCGCAACAAGTGCGTCCTGTGCGGAAAGTGCATCCGTGCCTGCAGTGAAAGCGGGACGTCGGCGCTGGACTTCGCCTACCGTGGCCTGAAGACAGCCGTTTCCACTTTTGCTGAAATGCCGCTGGCCGGGACTGACTGCAATTCCTGCCTGGCCTGCGCCGGGGTATGCCCCGTGGGATCCATCTACCTCAAATCACTCCTGCCAGGCGTCCCTGCCGATCAGGGGGACAAAGCGGCACCCACCCAGTTCCTCCGTCATGTTCCCCGTTTTTCCCCTGGTGACCCGTAAAAGTTCCTGCTCAAATCTTGAGCCTACGGGTATCACCAGCCTGCCCCCATCAGCCAGTTGGTCTATCAGAGCCTGGGGTACGGCAGGCGCCGCAGCAGCCACTAATATGGCCTCATAGGGCGCATACTTTGCACATCCCAGTTGGTCGCCGGCAAGCTCAACTTTAATATTGCTATATCCCAGTTCAGACAGCAACTTGCGGGCAGCCTCTGCAAGCTCGGGCATCCTCTCCACGCTATAGACCAACCCTGCGAGTTCGGCCAGTATTGCGGCCTGGTAGCCGCTGCCGGTGCCTATCTCCAGCACCTTTTCCCCACCCTTCAATTCCAGCGCCTCCGTCATGAGGGCAACCATATAGGGCTGTGAGATAGTCTGGCTACAGGCTATTCCCAGTGCCCTGTCATCGTAGGCCGATGACTGCAATTCAACGGGAACAAAAAGCTCGCGCGGTACGCGGGACATTGCTGCAAGCGTGCGCTTATCCTTGATACCGGGAGATATCGAATCGATCAGGATATGCCGGGCCCTGCCGAAGTCCACAGGAGTAAACTCCTATTATTTCAAGGCAGGGACAAAGGTCAGTATGATAAGCGTCAGGATTAATACACCGGCGATTACGGCAATGCGCACCAGATCGGATTTCACATAATCATAATTCACCGCTTGCAGGGATGCCGCTGCCGCGTTTAACTGCGCTTTAGCGGAGGCTGGTTGCGACTTTTGTTGCGCCGGACCGGCGCCCGCCTGCCGTGACGTCTCGGCAACCTTGCCCCTGGCTCTGACTTTGCGTGATTTCTTGGACATATATATTCTCCTGGATAATTATTGCATATCGGTCAAACAGGCTGTCACACCTGTTTGTAAGCCCGTGTGGTAGAGATGTGCGCGTGTCCCAGCACTTCCTGCACCGACTGCATATCGGCGCCGCTGTTCAGTTTATGCACGGCATAGCTGTGCCTGATAGTCCTGGGAGTGACCTTGGCCGCAATCCCGGCAGCGTTGGCATATCCCTGTACTATCTGCCAGAATCCCTGCCTGGTCAGCCTTTCGCCCCTCTGATTTAGAAAAAGGGCCTTCTCCTTATCGCTGATCAAAAGCTTGAACCGCACCGATTCAATATACTCATGCATCATGCGCCCTATGCGGTTATCAAGGGGAATTTTCCTTAACTTTCCACTGCGCCCTGCCAAATTTATGCAGTTGCCGCCTGTATTTACATCATCGACATTGAGGGACATCAGTTCGCTGGCCAGCAGTCCGCTGGCGTAAAGCAGTTCCAGCATGGCCTGGTCCCTTTTGCCGTCTATAGACGGCACCCGCGCCGTTTCAGCCAGTAAACGCTGAATATCCGCCACAGACAATACTTCAGGCAGCGGTTTGTTCACCCTCGGCGCAGTCAGCCTGGGAGCCAGGTCCTTATCGGCCCTGCCACGTTCGGCCATGAATTTGAGGAAGGTACGCGCCGCCGCTACCTTCCTGGCAATGGTGGACAGGGTATAGCTTTTCTGCTTGAGGCTCAGCATGTAGGCCGACAGGTGCTCCTCGCTCAACTCCACGGAATTACGGCCCGGCTCCTCTTTATCTTTGGCCGCAGCTATATAATCTGATAGCTGGCTCAGATCATTACGGTAAGCGTCCAGGGTGTTCTTGGAACACTTCTTCTCTTTAGCTATGTAATTGAGAAATAATCTTATGTCTTCTTCCATTTTGGCGACCACTATTCTATCATAAATCGGCATCCCTCAAACAGTACACTCACGCGACCCTTCCGAGCCTTTTGTCTGCCCACCGTTTCGATGCTAAAATTCACCCGTCAATGATTAAGCCGCATATACTGTCCTATCTAAAGCCTCTGCCCCCGAAGCCCGGCGTCTATACCTTCAAGGACGTCGATGGTGCGGTTATTTACATCGGCAAAGCGTCAAACTTGCGCAACCGGGTAAAAAGCTACTTCAAATATACACCCAATCTCCCCGAAAAAACAGCACGGCTGGTTGAACGGGTCGATAAAATTGAATTTGTGATTACGGAATCGGAAATTGCAGCGCTGGTGCTTGAATGCCAGCAAATAAAGAAGTACAGGCCACCTTATAACATAATGCTCAAGGACGACAAAAGTTTTCCTTATATTAAAATAGATATCAAGAGTGAGTGGCCTACCATCAGCATAACCAGGCGGCGCTACAATGACGCCGCCAAATATATAGGACGTGTGCCCAGCGCCTGGTCGGCCCGCCAGACTTATGAATTTATAAAAAAAGTATTCCCTCTGAGGTCCTGCAACAAGCAGATAAGCGGGATTGAAACAAGGCCCTGCCTGAAGTACCATATCCGCCGCTGTCCCGGACCCTGCATCGGCGCCATAAACAGGGAAGAGTACCAGGCAATTGTCCGGCAGGTGGTGGCTGTGCTTGAGGGCAAAGAGGAAATTGTTCTGCGTGACCTCAAAAAAAGCATGGCGGCGGCCTCGCATTCACTGAAATTTGAGAAAGCGGCCATTATACGGAACCAGGTCCAGGCCATCGAGGCGGTGATCGCCAGCAACAAAATCCCCCTCAATATCCGTGGGGAGCTGGACGCCATAGCGCTGGCCCGTGACGGCGACCTGGCCTGCGTGCGGATTTTTTCGGTCAAAGACTCCCGCCTGGCGGGCGATGAGCACTTTATCATGGAAGATGTCAGGGACGAGCCCGATGCACGCCTTCTCGAGGGGTTCCTCAAGCAGTTTTATCCCTCCGCCGCCCATATCCCCGGCCTCATCCTGCTGCAGTCATGTATCGATGAACCGCTGCTGATAGCGGAATGGCTCAAAGGCAAAAGGGGATCGAACGTAGAACTGCGGGTGCCGCTCAAGGGCGCCGGCCTGCGCCTCATAGGCATGGTGGAGGAGAATGCCCGTCAGCAACTCGAAATCTATAAGAGCAGGCGGACAGCCCGGCCCGAGAACCTGAAAATCCTGTCCGGCCTAAAAGAGCTGCTGGCCCTGTCCCGCTTCCCACACAGAATTGAAGCTTATGATATCTCAAATATCCAGGGCACCAACGCCGTGGGCAGCATGGTGGTATTTGAAGACGGCGGCCCCAGGCCGGCTCAATACCGGCGCTTCAGGATAAGGTCGGTCAGCGGCAGCGATGATTACGCCATGATGCGGGAGATGATCAGGCGGCGTTTCACCGTGCACGCCGAGGCAGGAGGCAAATGGGCAACCCTTCCGGACCTTGTTTTGATCGACGGTGGCAAGGGCCACCTGCATGCAGCGGAGTTTGCCATGAAAGAGGCAGGCGCCGTAAATGTGCCCGTTATCAGCATCGCCAAGGAGAACGAGGATATTTTCACCCAGGGACAAAGCGAGCCATTGAACATCAATAAATCGTCGGCCGAGTTGCACCTCCTGCAAAGGGTCAGGGACGAGGCCCACAGGTTCGCCGTCACGTACCACAGGAACCTGCGTGGAAAGGCGGCCAGGGAATCGGCGCTGGACAGCGTCCCCGGCATAGGGCCCGCCCGTAAAAAGGCGCTGATCAGTAGATTCGGCTCCGTCCGCAACATAAGGGAGGCAGGGATAGACGAGATCAGCGCCGTTGAAGGCATAACGCCGGGACTGGCGCAAAAGATACTGGAATCACTTTAAAATACAGGTGCCCGTCAGGTGACCGTATCCAAATCAAGCAGCATGCCGTCCCTGGCGGCAATGACCCTCACCCCCGTGGCATCGCTGACCCTTTGTTCTATCTCCCAGGGCTTTACCCGCCACATGGTCAGGCCAAAGTGAGTGAGCACCGCCGTCTTCGGTTTGATCTCGCGTATGATCGATTCCGCCTCCGGCAGGGACAGGTGGTCAACCTCGAGCTTCCTCTCGTAGCTCAATACGTTGATAATCACAAGTTCAGTCTTATAGTGACCGGCCAGCGAATCGAAAAACCTCGTATCTGTGATCCATGAGAAACTGTGACAGGGTGTCTTGAAAATAAAGCCATAGGTCTCCACCTTGTGTATGTGTTTCACCGGTGTATGGAAAGTGACATCGCCTTCGGAGTAATGTTTCCCCTGCTCCAGCATTTCCACTTTGCGGGGGTACCGCGTCACGTAGGGCAGTACGACCGCGCCATTTTCAAAAGCATCGGCCGGGGTGTAAAGTGAACCCCTTTTCTTCCACCCGCCATCGGTCATAGCTTCGATCATAACATTTATGTCAACAGAGTGGTCGAGATGCTTATGAGAGAGGACGATGGCATCCAGCATGAGCGGCTCGCAGCCGTATTTGATAGCGTAAACCAGCGAGCCCGGGCCCGGGTCCATGAGTATTTGCGTGCCGCCCAGGTTCATCCAGGCGCCGCCCGTGGCTAAAAGCTGTTTGGCGACGGTGAACCTGGCCCCTCCCGTACCCAGGAACAGGATTGTATCACCCGGGTTTCCCATAGCGACCATTATATCAGCTTGCGCCACTTATACTGTAAGGAATGGTTTCTGTTAAAATGCCTGTTGAATCTACATTTGGAGGCCGGTGTCCCGGATGAAAAAAATAGAGGAACAAATAGCCGCTCTGGCCAGGGCATACCGTGACAAAACCGGTAAATGCCTCACCATCGGCACCGTTGAATCGGCTACGGGAGGAAGGGTGGCTGATAGGATCACGGACGTTGCCGGCAGTTCGGATTATTTCACAGGCGCGGTGGTCTCCTACAGCAACAATATGAAATCGGATATGGCAGGTGTCAGGGAGGAGACCTTGCTCCTGCACGGAGCTGTCAGCGCCGAGGTGGCCGGCGAGATGGCAACAGGAGGGAAAAAGGCACTCAAAGTTGATATTTGCCTATCTACCACGGGCATAGCCGGACCGGGTGGCGCAACCGCTGAAAAACCTGTCGGCCTCTTTTACATAGGATTGGCAACCTTTGATGAAGTATCGGTAGAAAAATTTGTTTTCCGCGGAAAACGGGATGAGATCAAGGGTAAGGCTGCTGAGAAGGCGCTCGGACTGCTGGAAGGCCGCCTCCGGGCATATCTTGACCGTGCATCATCCGTCCCGCTTGAAGAGAAACACGTGGTCACCTGCTTCCTCGAGCAACGCAAGTTGATCCTCATACTGAGGAGAAGCGGCAGGGTCGGCACATATCAAAGGTTGTGGGCAGGGGTCAGCGGCTACATTGAGGCCGATGCCCTTGAACAGGCTTTTACTGAGATACGGGAAGAGACAGGGCTTTTCAAGAACAACATCAGGCTGGTTGCTCAGGGGAAGACGGTAGAAGTGGTGGATCAAAGCATTAACAGGAGATGGATCGTGCATCCCTTCCTCTTCCATGTGCTTGATCCCGATAAAATCATGCTCGATTGGGAACACACCGAGAGCAAGTGGATAAAACCCTCCGATCTCTCAAAGTACCCTGCGGTGCCCGGCCTTTCCAGGGCATTGGACAGCGCTATGCGCCATTAATATTTGGCGCACTATCTGTTATAATCACGCCGTAAAGTTATCTCATATATGTTAGCCAGAATAAATACAGCGGCGATGGTCGGGCTTGATGCCCGCATGGTTGAAGTAGAGGTCGATATATCCCCCGGCCTCCCCGGCACCTTTATAGTAGGATTGCCCGATGCAGCCGTCAAGGAAGCCCGGGACCGTGTACGCGCCGCCGTGCGTAACTCGGGTTGCTCCTTCCCCATGAAAAGAATAACGGTCAACCTGGCGCCGGCGGATCTAAAAAAGATCGGCCCCACTTATGACCTGCCCATAGCCGTCGGCATACTGGTAAGTTCCGGGCAGGTCAATATCGATTCCTCAAACACCCTTTTCCTGGGAGAATTATCGCTGGACGGCACTGTGCGGCATCTCAACGGCATTTTACCCATGGTAGCCATGGCTAAGGAGAGGGGTATCGCCAGTGTTTTCGTGCCCGCCGAAGATGCCGGGGAAGCCGGTTTGATCGATGGCATCCAGGTTTACCCCGTCGTCGCCCTCGGCCAACTGGTAAGCCATTTCCAGGGGGAACAGACTATAGAGCCGTTTTCCGGCAATCTAAGCTGGGAGGACTCCTTCCAGCCGGGCCAACATGACGATTTATGCGAGGTAAAGGGACAGGAGCATGCCAAGCGGGCGCTTGAAGTGGCTGCCGCGGGCGGCCACAATGTTTTGATGGTAGGGCCGCCGGGGAGCGGCAAAACCATGCTGGCGCGTGCGCTGGCCAACATCCTTCCCGTCCTTACGCTTAGCGAAGCTATCGAGGTGACCAAGATATACAGCGTCAGCGGGCTCACATCCCGCGATACCCCGCTTATCAACCGGCGCCCATTCCGGTCGCCGCACTACTCCACTTCGCACGCCGGCCTGGTGGGAGGCGGCCGCCTGCCGCACCCGGGCGAGATAAGCCTCAGCCATCGCGGGGTGCTTTTCCTGGATGAATTCCCCGAATTCAACCATATGGCGCTTGAATCACTGCGCCAGCCGCTTGAAGACAGGGTCATCACGATCAGCCGCGCCGAGGGCAGCCTGACCTTCCCGGCTAACTTCATCCTGGTGGCAGCCATGAACCCTTGTCCCTGCGGCTACTACGGCGACCCGGTCAGGGAATGCAGTTGCTCATCCACTGCGGTCACACGCTATCAGAAAAGGATCAGCGGCCCCCTCATGGACCGCATCGATATATTCCTGGATATACCCCGCATGGATTACGATAAGCTCACCGACGACAGGCAGTCGGAAATCTCCGAGAACGTGCGCCGGCGTGTCCAGGCGGCCAGGCAAATACAGTCGGAGAGGTTCAGGGGAACAGCTTTAACCGATAACGCCGACATGACTGCCCTTGAAATAAGGCAATTCTGCAAGGTAGATCCACCGGCCCAGGCCCTGCTGAAAACTGCTATGAAGCAGATCCAATTCACCGCGAGGGCATTTCACCGCACTCTCAAGCTGGCGCGTACGGTAGCGGACCTCGATGGGTCCAAAATAGTCAAAATCAACCATTTGGCAGAAGCTTTGCAGTACAGGTATAGAAACATCAACCAATAAAAAAACAGGCAGGGGAAAACCCTGCCTGCCCTTTTTAACAATATCACCGCCGCGTGAAGTTTACTTGGTAAGTTCGCGGTATTTCTTGGCCATGGCAACTATGCCGTAATCGGTCAGCAGCACCGTGCGGTTGATGCCATCCGACGCCTGGTACTGGTCGAGGGCGGACGTAAAAAGGACCTGGAATTCGGCGAAAAGCCACATCTGCCTGCGCAGCAGCATCAAAGCATAGATCGCCTCATCCAGGGGTATATTCTCATAAAACTGCTCCTCGGCAAACTTGGAGAAGTACGCCATAGCAACGTCATAGGCATTCTGTTCAAAATACAATTTTTTTAAGTTCTTGTAGAACAGCTCACCCTGGTTAACCAGTTTAAATTCGCGGACTTTTTTATAGGACGCCGTCCTGGGACTGGACATAAGGGCCTTTGCCCATTGTTTGGCTATCTCCTGGGCATGCTGTTCCGTGAAATTCAGTAACTTGTCTGCATAGGCTATATACATTCCTGTCATAGCACCCTCCTTTTGCATTCTTGAGAGCAGAAAATATTTACTCTATTAAATTATAAATATGTAATTGATAAATAACAAGAGACCAGGGTTATATTCTGCGGGACAATTCGAAAACAACCGGGCTGGCCGGGTCGGGGCAGGCCACGGTGCACTTATGGGGATCCTTCTCCCAGGGAAAGGCGCCGTCGGACATCAACACCTGTGCAAAGGGGAATATGGTATAAAAGGCCCAGGCGCACATGCCTGCCGGGCATATATCACTGATAGGGAACTCGTCGCCGGTTTTGTGGCAGGCAACGCACGTTCCCCTCTGTGAAATAACCCTGGCGGATATCACGCGCTTTTCATAGTTCGCCATAACGCTCTCCTCCTCTCTTACTGTTCCTGCGCGCAGGATATAACGATGCCTGACAAAACGAAAGTTCACCGGCCCTGCTGCAGCAATGCACAAGGCCGGTGAACTACCGATGGCCTGAAAAACTGATCTACTTTACTTCTACTTTTCCGCCGGCTTCTTCCAGCTTTTTCTTGATCAAAGCTGCCTCGTCCTTGTTTACGCCTTCTTTGACAGCTTTGGGCGCACCCTCGACCAGGTCCTTGGCTTCCTTCAAACCGAGCGTGGTCACTTCGCGAACGGCCTTGATTACGGCGATCTTGTTTTCGCCGATCTCTTTGAGGGTTACCGTGAACTCAGTCTGTTCCTCAACTGCCACTGCGGCACCTCCGCCTGCACCGCCGCCTGCACCGCCGGCCATGGCCATGGGCATAGCTGCGCTGACACCGAACTCTTCTTCGATGGCCTTGACCAGCTCCGAAAGCTCCAGTACAGTCATTCCCTTTATCATCGTTACGATCTCGTCTTTTGTCATCCTGTGTATCCTCCTGTTATTCGTTTAATTCAGATTTATTATTAAAATAGGGTCTAATACCCTGTAGTTGCCTGATTCATGCACCTTCGAGTTGCCTGGCCCTTGCCTGCAATACAGCTGCCAGCCCGCGCAGCGGGGAACTGAGCACGAAGTGAAGCGCGTAGATCGGTGACTTCAGGCGGCCCAGCAACTGGCTGATCAGCACCTCCCTGGACGGTGTCGCAGCCAGGCTGATCACGTCCGCGGGCGTAAGCACTTTATCACCGAGCATACCGCCCTTGACCTTGAGCACAGAGTTAACTGCTTTGATGTGATCGATCAAAATTTTGGCCGGCTTAACGGCATCATCATAGCCGAGGGCTACGGCCATAGGCCCGGTCAGGAACTGGTCAAAGCCCTTGATCCCGGCTTTTTCAGCAGCGAAACGCATGAGCGTATTCTTAACTACTTTGTACTCGACTCCCTGCTGGTGCATCTGCTTGCGCAACTGCACCATTTCCTTGGCGGACATGCCGCGGTAATCCGTGGCGACTGCTACCACGCATTTACCCAGGCTGCCGGCAAGCTCGTTGATAACGGCCTCTTTCTGTTTGCGTATCATATCAATGCTCCCTTAAAAAAATTATCCTCGCGCCGTTGCACGAGGACTATCAAGGAAGCGGTATATTGCTTCCTGTGAATTAACCTCGGCGGGCATAGGATTAAGCCTTGCGGCACCCGCTATCAACGGCTGATTCTATTCTTTAGAATATTATGCGCTTACAGCCAACTCCATCATGGATTTAATATCAAGCCCTAAGCCGGGTCCCATAGTTGTCGAGATGGATGCTGTCTTTATGTACTGCCCCTTTGCGCCGCTCGGCCTGGCGCGTGTTATAGCTTCAATAATGGACATGAGGTTCTCGTATAGCTTCTCTTCATCAAAGCTTTTCTTGCCGAAAGGAACGTGTATGATGGCTGTCCGATCGAGCCGGAATTCCACCCTGCCCTTGCGCACCTCATTGATAGCCCGGGGCAAATCGGTGGGTGCAACAACAGTGCCTGCCTTGGGATTGGGCATTAGCCCGCGCCTGCCGAGTATTTTACCCAGCTTGCCGACCTTACCCATCATATCCGGGGTAGCTATGCTTACATCGAAATCCAGCCAGCCTTCCTCGACCTTTTTCACCAGGTCGTCGGCGCCCACGTACTCTACGCCGGCCTCCGAGGCAAGCCTGGCGCCTTCTCCCTGCGCAAATACCACTACCCTGACCTGTTTGCCCAGTCCGTTGGGCAACAGGGCAGTTCCCCTCACCTGCTGATCGGCCGCACGGGGATCGACGCCCATCTTGAGATGAAGCTCAACTGTCTCATCGAACTTGGCATATGCCGCCTTTTTGGCGATCGCTATAGCCTCTTTAGGATCATAGATCTTGCTGCTTTCAATCAGCTTGGACGATGTACGATAATTCTTTCCTCTGGTAGCCATGTAATTACTCCACTTTAATGCCCATACTCCGGGCGGTTCCCTCGATAATACGAGCCGCACCCTCGACGTCAAGGGCATTCAGGTCCTTCTGCTTGACCTTTGCGATCTCGTTGATTTTTGCTCTCGATATCGTTCCTGCTATCTGGGTCGGCGTGGTCCCGCTGCCCTTCTCAATGCTCAGAGCCTTTTTCAAGAGGTCCGAGGCCGGTGGCGTCTTGGTAACGAAGGTAAAGGACCTGTCCTCGAAAACGGTGATCTCCACAGGCACGATTGAACCCTCGAGTGATTTGGTGCGTTCGTTGTAATCCTTGCAGAACCCCATGATATTGACGCCGTGCTGGCCCAGGGCAGGGCCCACCGGCGGCGCAGGGGTAGCCTTGCCGGCCTGTATCTGTAATTTAACTATCGCTTTAACTTTCTTGGCCATCTTATAGTTTCTCCACTTGCAGGAAGTCCAGCTCTACTGAAGTCTCCCTTCCGAAGAGTGTCAGCATAACTTTTACTTTGCCCTTGCTCATATTTATTTCGTCAACGGTGCCGATGAAATCCGTGAAAGGACCATCGACCACCCGCACGTTCTCGCCTTTCTTAAACCTGATCTTGACCTGGGCTACGCCCTCTTCTTTTTGCTTGAGGATCCTGTTGGCCTCGTTCTCCTCCAGCGGCGTGGCCTCCCTGCCATCGCCTACAAAGCCCGTAACCCCCGGCGTCTCCCTGACTACCTTCCAACTCTCGTGGTCCATGGCCATACGGACCAGCAGGTAACCCGGGAACATCTTCTTTTCAACGGTCCTGCGCTGGCCGGACCTTATCTCAATCTCGTTCTCTTTAGGTATCTCTACAGCGAGTATCTTGTTTCCGGCGTCCATCGACTTGATACGCTGCAGCAGCTTATTTTTTACCTTCTCCTCGTGCCCTACGTAGGTATGTATGATATACCACCTGGCACTGGCGTCAACGGTCAAACTACTTGCCACCTAAAAATACTTTTGCCACGAGCTCTGAAAAACCGTAGTCAACTGCGCCCAGCAAAATGCCCATCACAACGCACAGGCCGATAACGATCAGTGTGAGGCGGATGGTCTCCTGCCGGGTGGGCCATACCACCTTCCTCAGTTCCCCGACTATATCGACGAAAAAGGTGAACCGGCGCTTTTTAGGTTGCACCGCCTGGGCCTGGGATTTCTTAGCCTTGGTCAGCGCCTGACCTTTCTTGTCCTGGACTGCCCTGTCTTCGTTTTTATCAGGTTGTAAACCCTTTACCTGTTCTGTATTAGCCACCTTGTTACTTGGTCTCCTTGTGCATCTGATGGCTGCGGCAACGGGGGCAATATTTCTTCAGTTCCAGACGCTGTGTGTCATTCTTCTTATTTTTTTGCGAGGTATAGTTCCTCTCCTGGCATGCCGTGCACGCCATGTAAACTACACCTCTCGCATCGCCTTTTTTAGCCATTTTTTATCCAATCATCTTCGTGATCACGCCTGATGCCACTGTTTTGCCGCCCTCGCGGATGGCAAAATGCATGCCCTGCTCGAGCGCAACGGGGTAAATCAGTTTGATATTCATTTTAATATTGTCGCCGGGCATAACCATCTCCACGCCCGCCGGCAACTCGGTCTGGCCTGTAACGTCCAATGTCCTGATAAAGAATTGCGGTTTATAACCGGTGAAGAAAGGGGTATGCCTGCCGCCTTCTTCCTTGGTCAGGACGTAAACCTCACCCTCAAAATGGGTCTGCGGTTTGATGGATCCGGGCTTGGCCAGCACCTGGCCCCTCTCGACATCCTCGCGCTCAACGCCCCTGACCAGGCAGCCGACCGCGTCGCCTGCTTCGCCGGCCTCGAGCTGTTTGTGGAACATCTCGACACCCGTCACTACGGTCTTCTTGGTATCCTTGATGCCGACGATTTCAACCTCGTCGCCTATCTTGACAACGCCGCGCTCTATCCTGCCGGTGACTACTGTTCCGCGGCCTTTAATGCCGAACACGTCCTCAATGGGCATAAGGAAGGGTTTATCCACGGCGCGGACAGGTTGGGGAATATACTCGTCAACGGCGTCCATCAGCTTGAGTATGCCGCTGCACCATTTGCACTCAGGTTTGCCGCAGCCGCATTCCAGGGCTTTGAGGGCGCTGACGCGGACAATGGGAATCTTGTCTCCGGGGAAGTTGTACTTGGTGAGCAGGTCCCTCAGTTCCATCTCTACCAGTTCAAGCAGCTCTTCGTCCTCCATAGCATCGACTTTATTCAAAGCCACCACCATGGCCGGCACTTCCACCTGCCTTGCCAGCAGGATGTGCTCCCTGGTCTGGGGCATGGGGCCGTCGGGGGCACTCACAACCAATATGGCGCCGTCCATCTGGGCCGCGCCCGTGATCATATTCTTGATATAGTCGGCATGGCCCGGGCAGTCCACATGGGCATAATGCTTCTTCTTGGTTTCATACTCGATATGGGCGATGGCGATCGTAACGCCACGCGCCTTCTCTTCAGGGGCATTATCGATGCTGTCAAAGGGCCTGAAGGCCACGTCTCCGAATCCCTGTTTCGATAAGACCAGGGTTATTGCTGCGGTCAACGTGGTCTTGCCGTGATCGACGTGACCTATCGTGCCCACATTCAAATGCGGCTTTTTGCGCTCAAATAGTTTCTTTCCCATACGGTTAAACCTCCTTCATTTCTGAGCCCACAATCAGATTCGAACTGATGACCCCGTTCTTACCAAGAACGTGCTCTACCAACTGAGCTATGTGGGCAAATCGCCATAATATTATATATCACATCACGGAGATGCGACCACAAATTATACTATAAAGTATTTGAATTTCACAAAACTCCGAGTAAGTTTCTGGTGGAGGGAGTAGGATTCGAACCTACGTAGCCCTTAGGGCGGCAGATTTACAGTCTGCTCCGATTGGCCGCTCCGGCATCCCTCCATACCGGTCATCATAATCTTAGCCCGAGAGGGGAGTCGAACCCGCTAACCTACCGATTACAAGTCGGTTGCGCTTCCATTGCGCCACTCGGGCAACAAAACGTCAAATCGTTATGCTCAAATCAGACGACAAGCAGGAATTATAGATGGGGCATAGCTGAAAGTCAAGGTGAATCAATGGCCTGATAAACCAATGGCCTGTATCTTTACTTGGCAACGATATATTTGTTAGACTTAGCTGAGCACATAATATGACTTAAGGAGAATTGTTATGGGTTCCAAAGATAAGGGCAAGAAGGAACAAAAAAAACCTAAGAAAGACGGGAAGAAAATGGTGATGCCTTCGATTTTCGAACCGGTGACCGAAGTCGAAGTAATAAAGAAGAAAGCGAGGAAAGAGGATTTCCCTGAAGAGTAAGCGCACACTTCAAATAGTCACCGCCGGATCTTGCGCCGTGAGGCCTGTTAATATATATGCCTGATCTTGCCCGCCTCAAAGCCGTGGTACATGGCAAGGTGCAGGGGGTATATTACAGGGCATTCGTTTTTCGCGTGGCCAAAAACCTTTCTCTCAAGGGCTGGGTTAAAAACTCACCGTCGGGCGATGTAGAAGTACAGGCCGAGGGGGCCAGGCAAAACCTGGAGGAGCTGCTCAGAGAGTTGAAGGTCGGACCGGAGGGCGCGTCCGTAACAAAAATTGACGACACCTGGTCAGTTTACACAGGAGATTTCAGCGCTTTTGACGTCAGGTATTGACGTCAGCTTCCCAGTTCACTTTTTCCTGCGCGGATGACATCTAAGTACTGCTGGTCCACTCCAAACATAGCCGAAGCCTCTCTGTCGATCTCATAGGGTTCACCCTCGAAAATTAAGTCAGTGCTCTCGGTTTTTCCACTGAATGACTCGTCATCCGAGCTGAACTTTTTCCTGCCGTCGATAATAGCCAGGTCGAAGGGGAGGGTGAAGTAGAGGTCGGCATATACCTTGTCCCAGCCGAACTCATCCAGCGAACCCCACCCGCCATCTGATCCCTTCTTGTACTTGTTTACCGGCAGCAGGCTGAGCAGGTTTTTAATGCTCAGAAAGGCCTGGTTGCCGATAGTGCGCAGCGGAGATATGGAAATGAGGAAATCGCAGGAAAGCACGACGTTGGGCACCCAGAAAGTTGCCACCGCGAAGGGATGCGGCAGGGGGTTTTCGATCTCCACCCAGATGCAATCCTTGACATCCAGCATCATCACGCGTTGAAAATCATAGCCCAGCGATTTATAGGTAGGGTTAACCGGATCGCCGTTGGCGGAGCCCTCCAGGATGATGATATCGGCATCGCTTACCTGCTTGACCTTATCGATCACCATTCCGAGCATTTCCCGGCTGGTGCTGAAGGGGTATGGATAGGGGTAACTGGCGTTGGGCTTAATCAGTATTTTATGCGCCCGGGAAACCAGCGAGGGCGGCTCAAAAACGTATTTTGACGCTTCGTATATCATTTCAGGAGATACAACTATTCACCTAAATATCACCAGTCCGGTACCAGAGAGGGTATTCCACCCGTCTTCCCGTAATTCCAGTGATTTCATTGTATCATCCGATGTCAATGGAAAGATATAGTTTATTTTTGGGCAATAAAAAACCTTAACATCTGGATAGTGGAAGGAAGTAAATTGATTTCAAAGGTACGATAGCATTTCTGCCATCGAACGACCATAGGAGTACGATACTCCTTAGAAAGGAGGTGATCCAGCCGCACGTTCCCGTACGGCTACCTTGTTACGACTTCGTCCCAGTCACCAGTCCCACCTTCGGCGACTGCCTCCCTTGCGGGTTAGCCTATCGACTTCAGGTGTTACCGACTTCCATGACGTGACGGGCGGTGTGTACAAGGCCCGAGAACGTATTCAACGCAGTGTGCTGACCTGCGTTTACTAGCAACTCCAACTTC
>Ga0247842_10000592_pt1 | contig 73393 bp, 85 predicted proteins | sample LaCruzMarch2015__3_FD_192411 | JGI IMG/M metagenome (GOLD analysis project Ga0247842, IMG submission 192411) | Freshwater microbial communities from meromictic Lake La Cruz, Castile-La Mancha, Spain - LaCruzMarch2015_19m | ecosystem: Environmental > Aquatic > Freshwater > Lake | place: Spain... | reverse complement strand
CCACGCTCCGCGTGGCTCCTCGTTTGCCAATACAATTATGAATAATCAAACCAAAAAGTTTTTCATTTATACTCGCAAGTCTACGGACGACAAAGACAGACAAGTCCGCAGTATTTCTGACCAATTAGCGGAATTGAAAAGTTTAGCGTTGAAAGAACAAATTGATGTTGTTGATGTCTTTGTCGAAAAGCAGACCGCCAAAATACCAGGTCGCCCTGTGTTTAACGAAATGATGTTGAGAATGGAAGCGGGCGAAGCGTCTGGTATTTTGGCGTGGCATCCCGATAGACTTGCGAGAAATAGTGTTGATGGTGGAAAAATTATTTATCTCGTAGATACTGGCGTAATCGTAGAAATGAAATTCCCAACTTTTTGGTTTGATCCGACACCGCAAGGCAAGTTCATGCTTTCAATCGCTTTTTCGCAATCCAAGTATTATGTAGATAACCTAAGTGAAAATATAAAGCGAGGTCATCGCAACAAAGTGAAAGACGGAATATGGCCTCAAATGGCTCCGCTTGGATATGTAAATAAAAATAGAAAGATTGTTCCCGATGAAATTATTGCACCTTTAATAAAGAAAACATTTGAGGCATATTCGTCTGGGTCTTTCACTTTGCGACAACTCCGCGACAAATTTAACGAACTTGGATTGAAGCGAAAAAGCGGAAAGGAACTTGCGGTGTCGAATTATCAAAAACTTTTGAAAAATCCGATTTACACAGGTCTAATGCTTTACAATGGTGAAATCCACGAAGGTAAACACGAACCGATTATTTCAAAGAAACTTTTTGATTCCGTTCAAGAAGTGATGATGAGGAAAAGTAAACCTCACAGCAAAGGACTAAAACCATTTTTGTATAGGGGATTTTTCCGTTGCGGAGAATGTGGCTGTTTCATTACCACCGAAACACAAAAGGGTCATAATTATTTGCGGTGTACCAAACGGAAAAATCCTTGCTCGCAAAAATATACTCGTGAGGAAATCATCACTTCCGAAATTCAAAAAGAAATCAAAAAAGTTTCTTTGCCAGACGATTGGGCTAAATGGATGTTAGCGGAAAACGAAAAGGACAAATTGGTGGAAGCCCAATCGTCTACGCTTTTTGCAGATTCAACAAAAGCCGAAATTTCTCTTTTAGATTCCAAAATTGAGAAGCTGATGAACGCTTATCTTGAAAACGCACTTTCGCTAGACGAGTATCGAGATATGAAAAATAAACTTGTGAACGAAAAACAGCTTCTCAAAGAGAAATTATCGGCTTTTGAGCAAAAAGCGAATAATCGGTTCGAACTTACCGAAAAGTTTTTGAAATACAATATGGAATTGGCAAACGAGGGAATAAATGAAGAGAAACTTCATTTATTCAAAAAAGTCGGTTCGAACTTTATTATTGAAGCTCGAACCGTACTTTTTGAGCCACGCGGAGCGTGGCGAACCCTTTCAGATTCAGGATTTTTTGGGGGGAATACATTTGTGTCGGCACTTCGTGCCGACCCCATTTCGGCTTCCGATTCCGATTTCCAATTTTGGCGGAGGGTGGGAGATTCGAACTCCCGATGCCCTTGCAGGCATACAGACTTTCCAGGTCTGCGCACTAGACCGCTATGCGAACCCTCCTTTTTAATGAAAATAATTGCTCTGATAAAAGCCACTTATTTATCAAAGGACTTAATGTTAATGCAAAACCTATATTCCCTGCTAAATGAAGCGCGGTAAAAGGAATTTGCAAAATTAAAGCGTTAAAAATAGTTTGTCCAAATATTGGAGCAAATAAAATTCCAGTTATTAAATCAAAAAATATAGTTGCAAAAAAAGCAAAAATTACAAAATTAAAAGCTGATGTTTTAAACTTTTTAAAATAAAAGGTTGAAATAAATCCAATTACTCCATAAGTAATAGCCCCAACCCAAGTCCAAGATCCAAAATGCGTTACAGAATCATATAAAAACATACTAAGAAAGCCAAAAAAAAAGCCTGCCAAAGCTCCATATTTGCGTCCCAAAGGCATTATAGATGCCATTATTGGTTCAACATTAGGCGCTCTCAAAGGCAACAATCTGAACAAAAAACATCCCGCAAAAACTATTAAAATCTTGAGCTTACTTTTCATGGATTTTAATTATAAGCTCTCAGTTGAATCCATGCAAGCTATGTTAAATCATATCTAAAAATTCTTTTTCGTTCAAAATTTTTACGCCCAATTTTTGCGCATCCGTAAGTTTTGAGCCAGCTTCTTCGCCTACTACAACATAGGAAGTGTTTTTTGAAACTGAGCCAGAAACTTTTCCACCCAAATTTATTATTTTTTCTTTTGCAAGTTCGCGCGACATAAAAGAAAGTGTTCCTGTCAAAACAAAAGTAAGTCCCATAAATTTTCCATTTTTTTTCTTTTCTGCTTTTTCTATAATTACTCCATTCTTTTTTAATTTTTCTATAAAGTGCAAATTATTTTTATCATGAAAAAAATCAAAAAGACTTTTTGAAACTGCCGGACCAATGTTTTCTATTTCTTCTATTCCTTGAGAACTTGCTTTAATTACTTTTTCTAAATTTCCAAAATTTAAAGCCAAATCTCGCGCTGTCTCCTCTCCAACATGTAAAATTCCCAAGGCCCATAGAAAACGAGCCAAGGAAATTTTCTTTTTCATCTCAATTTCTTTTATAATATTTTCTGCGCTTTTTTCTCCAAACCTTTCCAAGGGCGCAATTTCTTCTTTTGTCAAAGAAAAAATATCAGCTGCATCGCTAATCAAACCTTCGTCTTTAAATCTCGCCAAAATTTTTGGCCCCAATTCATAAATTTCAAAAACAGAAACAAAATGTTGTAAATATCTTTCATTTTTTGCAAGACATTTTGGATTCGGACATAAATAAGCAACCAGTTTTTCTCTTTTAATTATTTTTGTTCCACAAACTGGACAAACTTCTGGCATCTTAAATTTTTTTTCTTTTCCCGTACGCATTTTTGGTAAAACTTCAACAACAGCTGGAACGACATCACCAGCTTTCAAAATAACCACCGTGTCTCCTATTCTGACATCCAAGCGTTCTATTTGATCCATATTATGCAAAGTAGCTTTTGAAACGACAGAGCCAGCCACAGTCGTTGGATTAAAAATAGCCAAAGGAGTCAGAACGCCAGTACGCCCAACATTTACTTTTATTTCTTTGATTATTGTCGTCGCTCTTTCTGCTGGATATTTAAAAGCAGCCATAAAACGTGGAGCTTTTCCAACAATTCCTAAAGTTTCCTGTAATTTTAAATCATCAACTGAAATTACTATTCCGTCAGTTCCAAATTCAAAATCTTCTCTAATTTTTTGGAATTTTTTTATAAACTCTATAACTTCGTCAATATTTTTACATACAGATTCATATTTATCTACTTTAAATCCAAGTTTTTTTAATAAAGCGTGTTTTTCAGAATGCTTTTGCGGAGCTAATAAATGATTTTCGAGTGTCTGGCTGACCCCCTTCCGAAGACCGAGAAAATCATTTATTAGCTCCGCAATATCATAAGCAAAAAAATCTAAATTTCTTTCAGCAGAAAGTTTTGGATCTAATTGTCGCAAACTTCCAGCCGCAGCATTTCTAGTATTTGCAAAAAGTTGCTTTCCTTCTTTTTCATTTTTTTTATTCAAACTTATTAAAGTTTTTTTCGACATTATTGCCTCACCACGAACTTCAATAAATTTTGGAAAAGGAGAATTCAATTTAAGCGGTATTGATTTTATAGTTTTCAAATTTTGAGTTATGTCTTCTCCAATAAAACCATCTCCCCTTGTTGCGCCACGCACAAAAATTCCATTTTCATAAATAAGAGAAACAGCCAAACCATCAAATTTAACTTCACAAAAATAATTTATTTTTTCATTTTCATTTAATAATTTTTTTATCCTTTTTTCCCAGTCAAAAAGTTCTTCTTCAGAAAAAACATCATTTAAAGAAGTCATTCTTATTTTATGTTTCACTTTTTCAAATTTATCTAAGGGTTTTCCACCAATTCTGTTTTCTGGAGAATTCAAATCATTAAATTCAGGATATTTGGCAATTAAAACACGGAGTTCCCTATTTAAAGAATCATAAATATCATCGGTCACGAAAGGATCATCTGAAACATGATAAGCTTCGCGCAAGCGCGCAATTTCAGAACGTAATTTTTTTATTCTTTTTTCTGCTTCTTTCTTTTCCATCCTAAATTAGTAGGTTACTTTAAGTTCACGTTCAACGCTATTAGACGTAGGATTACAGTAAGAACCATCAAAATTGGCTTTATTGTATCCCTTTGAAATGATTGTTGTTATTCCTATATCTTTAGTTAATGTAACATTTGCGCAAGAGTTTAAAGAGTCGCCTAAATAAGGAACTGAAAAAGTCCATACGCTTCCAGACGAAGAAAAAACTATATTATTATTAGCACAATTCATAACGGCTGTACCAGTAAAAGCATTTTTAGTGGGATCTGTTTTATCAAAAAACAAAGCGCATTCAGCTCCAGTATCAGCCGCAAAAAATGCTTCATTGGTAGCTTTGGCAGAAGTGCTAAACTGGGATTCTTTCAAAGCAACATTCACAATACCAAGAGCAACAGCTAAAATAATACTTGAAACAATCATCGTATAAAGAAGTACAAAGCCATTATCTTTATTCTTTTTTAAAATTTTGTTTTTCATTATTCTACCCAATTAAATAAATTTTCCATTAATGTCACACTTTGTGAAGAATTAGTGCCCCAAGAAACAGTCGACAGTACATTTACTTCCTCTGAATTTCCACTTAATACAACTTTTATTGTCCTAATAAAAGAAGCAGAATCCCCAACGCTATAATTAAATCCTTGTGAATCATCATATAACATAACAGGACAAATAGAAGTACAGGGAATCATTGATAAATCTTTATCAATAACACATCCACCGCTAGTAAGACAATCAGAAATATTTCCCATAAAATTTGTCCATCCACTAACAGAATAAAGAACATTTGTATCTCTAATATTTCTAACATATTCAATTCCCTCTTGAGCCAAAAATGTTGCAGTCATTTTTTTCTTAGCAGAATTTATATCAGTCAAACCACTTGATAAAACAGTCATTATTCCAACTATTGAAATAAGAAAAATAGAAAGTGCTACTAATGTTTCAATTAGAGTAAAACCTTTTTCTTTTCTATTTTTTTGTTTCAAAAATTTAATCATAATTATTTTTTAAATACTACTTTGAGATGTAGCCTGTGTCGCCTGAGATGCCGAGTCATCTGTTGTCTGAGACATTTCTGCTGGTGCTTCTGCTGGTGCTTGTTCCGATGGTAAAGGCTCAGCAAAAGGTCCTGATAAAGATGAATTAACATCAATTAATCTCTGGGAAACGGCTGTTTCAATTGAAAATGGAGTAGAAATATTATTCCTGTTAATCGTTCCGATTAATCTCATAATGACAAGTGGTTGTTGATTATCTCCATCTATTGGTGATTCAGCTCCAAGAACAGAAAATCCAGAAGCATTTTCTATTATGACTTCCTCAGGAGTTAACTGAATATATTCTGTGATATCAAAACTAGTGGATGGTTGTGTAGTTTTATAAATATGTCCATCAAAAATAAGATACACCCACGTTGAGGATTCTGAAAAATCAGCTGGTGTAAAAGATATTCCTGAACCATTTTCACAACTTTTTGGTTGATCTAAATTATTAAAATCAATATCATCTTCAATACAATGATAATTACTCCCAGTTCTAATATTTTTAGACATATCATCTAAAGTAAAAGTCAAACTATCTAAAATAGAACGCATATCTTGAGTTTTTTTATGAACTAAATTCGCATTCAACAAAGATTGCATACCATAAATAACAATAACCAAAAAAAGAGTAATGGCTATCATCATTTCTATTATTGTAAAACCAGATTGTTTTTTTATTTTATTTATATTCATTTTAATCTGCATTTTTAATTTGAATTCTGCCAGATGGATACACTACAATATTAGTTTTGACAACTTCATCCGAAGAAGAAATGCCAATAGTAGCATTTAAAACATTACAATCAACAACATTATTTGTAATAACAGCATCTGAATTTGGACGAGTAAAAACAATGTTCATATCACCAGTTATTTCACCACCGCAATCAGTTTCTAAGTAAGATATAAAATCACCTTTGGTTATTAATATCGTATCCAATTCTTCTCCACTTTCATAAAATTTATCGTTATTAAGATCAGAAAAATAAATAAATTGTTTAGGTTTAGATCTATCAAAATAAACACCGTAAGATGGTTTCCAGTTTGGATCAAGGGAAATTCCTATTGGTAATTTTAATGTTCCAGCTATCGAATTTTTTTGAGCCCCGACAATTTGCAAAGCGATATCGGAAGCTAAATTTCTTATATCAATTTTAGCTTGAAATCCGCGATAATTAAACATAGAAACTGCAGACATAATGGCAAAAATACTTAAAACAACAATAAGTTCAATATAAGTCATTCCCCTATTTTCTTTTATTTTTTTATTTAAATTTGTCATCTCAAATTAAAAACCTATTGGAAAAATATGCAATTCAAAAAGAAAAGCCAGAATCGCTCCAAGCACTAAAAATGGCGCAAAAGGAACTTCGCTTTTTATTGAATGTTTTTTAGAAAATAAAATTAAAAGAACTCCAACTATTGCGCCAGTCCAAAAAGAAAGAACAATGCCGCTAAGAGCGCGGGAAAGTCCAAGCAACCAACCTAAACCAATTGCAAGTTTTGCATCTCCAAGACCCATCCATTTTCCTTTGGAAACTAACCAAAATAAAGCAAAAGGCAAAGGAATTAAAATACCAGCCAAAAGTTGCATCAAAGAAGGAATGTGAATATTAAAACCAAAATTATCAAAGAAAAATAATCCAACAAAAGACAAAAGCGCAAGAACAAAAACAAGAGTATCGGGAATTATTTTATGTCTTAAATCATAAAAAGCTATCACAATTAAAACAGAAAACATCGTTGCGTAATATGCCATTGTTGCGGAAAAAATTAAAGTATTTACTAAAAATAAATCTTGAAATTTCAAAAATAAACCGGCAAAAATTAAACCAGTCAAAAATTCTACCCAAAAATATTGTTTTGAAATTTTTGTTTTACATCCAGAACATCTACCTTTTAAATATAAATAACTAAATAAAGGAATAAGTTCATACCAAGCTAATTTTTTTTTACAAGATAAACAACCACTTCTTCCTCCAAAAGACCGATGGGTATTTAGTCTAAAAATGACAACATTTAAAAAACTTCCAATAATAATACCGAGAATAAAGAAAATAATAGTAATAGCTAAAGTCATAAATATAAAAAATTAATTAATAAACTATATATAGTATATCATATAAATAAAAACAAAAACCACCCAGCCGGGTGGTTTTTGAATATAAAAAAACAGAATTAACAACCAGTAAATGTTGCACCTGTTTCAGTAACAGTACCCAAAGTACAAGTACCTCCATTTCCTGTAGTTGGAGCAAATGTAACATTAAATGTTCCATCAGCTTGGCAAGCTCCATCAACTATAGTACCAGCAGAGTGAACCCCAGCAGCTGGAACATCCCCGGCAACAATATCTGCACCATCACAAACAGTAATAAGTGCTGGTGAAAGAGAAGAAATTTCTGCCTTAAATGCAGCAGCTTTTGCTTTTCCTCTTGCTGAGTTCAAAGATGCCAAAACAACTGATGCCAAAATTCCGATGATTGCAATAACAACCAACAATTCAATTAATGTAAAACCTTTTTTTGAATTCATAATTTATTTTTCCCCGTTTAAACGGGATAACTTATAATTAATAATAAAACTTATAATTTTGTCTGCTTTATGCAGATTTCGACTTATATTTATAATTGCTTTCATTATACCATAATATAAAATGCAAGCTGTGGAAATCTTTTTTAGGCTATGCTACCAGCCATATTGTAAATCGGCATCAAAATAGAAACTAAAAGAATACCAACGCCAAAACCAAGAACAATAATCATAAATGGCTCAATCAGTCCAACTAAAGTATCAACAGCTCCATCAGTTTCCCTTTTATAAAAATCTCCCATTGTTTTTAAAATAGAGCCAAGGGATCCGGTTTCTTCTCCGACTTTTACCATTTGCACCATCATATTTGGCATTTCGCGATGTTTTTCAAGAGCTGCAGACAAAGAAATTCCAGATTTTACGCTTTCAGCCGCTTCTTTTAAAACTTTTTTATAAACCATACTTCCAACAACATCTGAAGTAATATCTATTGCGCGAACTATCGGTATGCCGGAGGTAAGCATCGTATCCATATTGTCCGCAATTCTAGAAAGATAAAGTTTTTGATACAAACTGCCAACCACAGGAATAGAAAGTTTTGTTTTATCAAGATAAGCTTTTCCTTTTTCAGTTGCAGAAAGTCTCCAAAGCCAAATTCCTCCGAGAGCAAAAAAGATTACTACTATAAAACCATAATGAACAAAAAAAGCAGAAAGCCCAATTATTATTTTTGTAAAAAATGGCGCTTCCTGTCCTGATTCGGTAATAATTGCAGAAAGTTTTGGAATAACCACAACGAACATCAAAATCATCACTGCAAAAAATGTGGCAATAACAAAAGCAGGATAAATTAAAGCATTTCTTGTTTTAGAAGTTAAAGCATATTGTCTATCTAAATAATCTGCCAAATGATTAAAAGTTTGATTTAATTTTCCTGTCTCTTCTCCTGTCTTAACCATATTTATATAAAAATCTGAAAAAACATCTGGATGTTTTGCAAGAGCTCCAGAAATTGAAACACCAGCTTGAAGATCATCGCTGATTTGAGTTAACTTTTGACCTAAAATTTTATTTTCAGCATTTGTCGCAAGCAAAGTAAATGTTTTAAGAGCAGAAACCTGAGCTTCAAATAAAGTTGCAATTTGACGAGAAAGAATAACAACATCTTTCATTGGAACTCTTCCAAAAAAAGAAAACTTAAAAACTGATTTTCTTTCTGCTTCTCCTTTTATGGAAACAACAATAAGACCTCTACCTTGAAGACTACTTATTGCTATGTCTTTATTTGGAGCGTCAATTGCACCTTCTTTACTTACTCCTTTTTCATCTACAGCTTTATATTTAAATAACATAATTTTTTACATCATTCGCTCAAGACCTTTTGGATTAAGCGAATATTGATAAGCGCTTTCAATAGTAATTTCTCCAGCTCTGACAAGTTCCATAAGAGAACGATTTAAATCAATCATACCTGACTCTGTTCCTGTTTCTATCACAACATCTATTTCGTGAGTTCTTTTTTCACGAATCAAATTAGCAACTGCATTATTATTTAACAAAAGTTCATAAGCGGGAATAAGTCCACCACCAATTTTTGGTATAAGTCTTTGTGAAAAAATTCCAAGCAAACTCGATGCTAATTGAACACGAATTTGATCCTGCTGGCTTCCTGGAAAAGAATCAATAATTCTATCTATAGTTTGTGAAGCATTATTGGTATGTAAAGTAGAAAATACTAAGTGTCCTGTCTCAGCGGCAGTAACAGCAGCTGAAATTGTTTCAGGATTACGCATTTCACCTATCATAATTACATTAACATCCTCTCGAAAAACAGACTTAAGAGCAATGTGAAAATCTTCCGTATCTATTCCAACTTCTCTTTGATCAATAATAGATTTTTGAGGTTCATACATATGTTCAATTGGATCTTCAATTGTAATAATATGACGAGCCTGTTCTTCATTTATTAAATTAATCATTGCAGAAAGTGTTGTAGATTTTCCCTGCCCAACAGGTCCAACACAAAGAAAAAATCCCTGTTTCTTTCGAGCTAAATCAGCAATAGTATTTGGCAAATGTAATTCAGATAAAGGTCTCACTTTTGGAACTAATCTTAAAGCAACGCTAATTAATCCTTTTTGAAAAAAAACATTTCCTCTTAATCTAGCTTGGCCTTTAAAATCATAAGAAAAATCTAATTCCTGATCTTTTATAAATCTATCTAGTTTCTCTTTATCTAAAATTTCGTTTAAAATACCATCCATATCTTCTTTGGTGAAAACAGGATGTTTAACTAAAAAAATAAGTTCTCCTGAAACACGAATGACCGGCACTCTTCCAACACCAAGATGCAAGTCAGAACCACCTTCTCTTATGACAGTCAAAATTAAATCTTCAATTTCTTTTTTATAATCCATCATTTTTATATTTTAGTTTTTTCTTCAAAAATTTTAATAACTTGATTAATAACTTCAGTTGGAGTTGAATTTGCTTTTACAATATATCCAGATGCTCCTAAACTAATTCCCTCATCAACATCAGATTTTTGACCTTTATTCGAAAGAATTACTTTAACAGATTTTTCAGATAATTTTTCTTCATTAATTTTTTTAAGCATTTCAAAACCATCCATTCCAGGCATAATTATGTCCATCAAAATTATATCTGGCACAAGTCCTCCTTTAAGTTTTTCTATTGCTTGTTCACCTCCAGAAGCTGTATACACTTCAAAACTATTTTGACTGAATTTAAGAGCATACATATCTAAAAGAAACGCATCATCATCAACAATTAATATTTTCTTTTTTTCTCCTTCCATATATTTATTATACTACAAAATTACTTATAAAAAATGTGAACAACTATCCATTATCAATATTAAAATTATACACCTCTCTGAAAGGAATAATGCCATTTATGGCTTTCAATAAAGCATCTTCACGCATAGTAAGCATTCCTTTTTTTCTAGCTGTTTTATAAATTTCAGAGTTTGTTGGATTTTTTAAAATGACTGCTTGCATTTCTTTGCCAATTTCAAACATTTCATAAACAGCAATACGTCCGCGCGTTCCGCTTGGACAACCAGAAGAAGGAACTGTTTCATACATTTCTTTTTTAGATTCAATATCACCTTTAAATTCAACTGGCAAATCTTTAAGCTGTTCTTCAATTTGCAATCTTATGCTTTCATCCATCGGAACAAGTTTTCTAGATTCTGGAACGGTCATTTGAGTTAAGCGCTGAGCAACAGACAAAATTAAAGTGGGAGCAATTAAATATGGATCAACTCCCATATCAACTAAACGAGGAACTGCACCAATGGCATTGTTTGTGTGAAGAGTTGAAAAAACTAAATGTCCTGTCAAAGCTGCTTGAATAGCCAATTGCGCCGTTTCTTTATCGCGTATTTCTCCAACCATTATTACATCTGGATCCTGACGAAGAATTGAACGAAGTCCTGAAGCAAATGTGTATCCAATTTCTGGCATCATTTGCGATTGATTAATGTCTGGCATATGATATTCAATCGGATCTTCAAGAGAAACTATATTAACTTTATCTTTATCTAATTCATTCATCATAGAATAAAGAGTCGTGGATTTTCCGGAACCAGTTGGACCAGTAATTAAAATAAGTCCATAAGGTCTTTTCAACGCTTCTCTTATCATTTTTAAATTTGTTTCTGACAAGCCTAATTGATCAAGCGGCTTAACTCCTTTTTCTGAATCAAGAATACGCATAACTACTTTTTCTCCATAATATGCCGGCATTGTAGAAACACGAAAATCAATTTTCCTTCCTTCGATATTTGCGCTAAAAGATCCGTCTTGTGGTTTTCTTTTTTCATCTAAACGTAATTTTGCAAGAATCTTAACTCTCGCCACTACTCCATTATGAATGCTTGGAGGCAAAACAATAGTCGTATGTAAAATCCCATCAACACGATAACGCACTTTTACATTTTCGCCGGTATGTTCTATGTGAATGTCTGAAGCATTTCCTTCTATTGCATTACGTAAAATAACTGCAACAATTTTTATCACTGGTGCATCTTCCACAATTTTTTGCTCATCTCCTTTTTTAACATTTTTAATTCCATCATCAAGAGAAGCAAGTTCCCCTAAACTTTTTAAATCAGCTTGTTCGGTTTGAGTAAATTCATCAACAACACCCTCTACTTCTGCGGAAAGACCTTTATAATTTTCAACAATTTCTTTATAATTACTTTTCGAAATTAAAAAAACTTTAAAAGGAAAACCAGATTTAGCAGAAATAAATTGTAGAGCATCAGTAGCTTGAATATTTTCAGGATCTAAAATCCCAACTTCTAAAACTCCTTCGGAAAAACCAATCGGGGCAAAACCATAATGTTTTGCCGAGTCTTCTGGAATATATTTAAAAATATCAAATGGTAATCTTTTTGTATTTACTTTTTTTATTGGAATAGAAAAATACTCACCTTTCATTTCAAGCAATTTATCTTCTGATATCCCAAGTTCAATCAAAACTTCATCAATATCACCGTCAAATTTTTCATTAGCGCGATTTTTAATCTCACCAATTTGGCTTTCATTGATTAAACCTTTTTTTACTAATTCTTCTAAAAAAATCATATCTAATTAATTACTGTTATTCCTATCGTCATATATTATTCTGTGATAGGAATAGTAGGAAGTGAGGTGGGCATAAGCGTATCAGTGTTTGTCGTAGGAATTATTGGTGTATTTACTGCGCTAACATCGGAACCAAGCGGAGCAAATGGATTCGATCGTCCTTCATTCCCATCTGAAACAAGCTCTATGGTCGAATCATTAAGAGAAATAAAAGCTGGATCGGAAAAAATTGAATCATCAATCTTAATGCTCTTAACGCTCAAAAGAACTGCTAAAAAGTCTTGGCTAATAGTTGAAGTCGTGGTTTGAGTTGTTGCTGGTAAAACAGAATTACCGGAGGAAGAAATTAAAGAGGGCTGATCAGGACTTTTTTTGAAAACAAAAACGTAAATTAAAATCAGCACCAATGCGACTCCTAGAAATATTAAAATGTTTTTTATTTTTGAAGACATGCTAATTTTTTAAATAATAAGTTCTAATATTGAAATTATATTTATAAATACTTGAAGGCAGAGTCGTTGCTAATCCTGTTCCTGTATTTGAAGAAAATTCAATCGAAGTAATATCTACTATTCTTAAATTCTTTTCTAAATCTTTGATAAAATTTAAAAAATCAAAATAACTTCCTTGTGTTGAAAATCCCAAATCCCAAGCTCCATAATCTTTATTATCTTTCACGGCCAAATTATTTTTATTACTCTGAATTACTGGAGTTGTCGCAGTTCCAGTCGTTTGACTTTTTGTATCATATTTAATATCTTTCAATGCCATCCCATATTGCAAAGAAAGTTTTTCAATTTCCAAAATGAGACGAATATTATTAACACTATCTGGAAGCATTTTTTCCAACTTTGTCAGATTGTTTTTATCAATGGTATTGTATTCCTGCGTTAACTTATCTCTTTCTGATTCAAGTGATTTGGAATTATTTAATGCTTCATCATAAGAAGCAACCTGTGTTTTCAAAATAGAAATTTCTTTATAAAGCGGCTTAGTGAACATGAAAAAACCAGCTGTACCAATTCCTATTAAAATGATCGGCGTTGCAAATCTAAACATAATTAATTTTGAATCCCTGTACTATTTTGAATAGTGCCAGAAGAAACTTCGCTCTGACTTAAGAGCATTTGCTTATAATCCACAAAACTTGGATCGACCGAAAATTCTAAATCAAAAATAACATTTCCTTTGTCATCAAGTGAAAGGTTTGAAAAAGCTGGATTAATTATATTTTTATCTGCAGTTAACAAATCTGACTGAAGAGCGATTGAACGATAGCCAATTGCCTGACCACTCATTTTTACAGCAATCTGGGAATTTTTTTCATTTCCAAAACTGTAACTAAATTTAGTATAACGAATAGTTTTTAAAGTGAGTTTTTGCAAAGTATCAAAAATTGGAGAAATCGCTATGTGTTTTGAAAGAATTGAATTTGAAGACTCTAATCTTTTTCCTAAGACCTGTAATTGATTTATTTTTGCCGGCTCGAAACGCTCTTTTGCCAAGGCTAAATCATTACCCATACTTGTAATATTTTTTTGCAACATTCCTTTGTATAAATAAAGTCCGCCAGAACCCAGAACAACTGCCAAAAAAATGAAAATCGAAATAGTAGTTAAAAAACCAATTGGTTTCCTGGATGGAGTAAATTGCTCCTCTGTCATTATTGGTTTTTTAGGTATGAATGATGTTTGAAAATTTTGTTCCATACTCTTTTATATTATCTCACCTATTGTAATTTTCGTAAAGCCAAACCAAGGGCAATTGCAAATTCTGGACCAGTAGTTTCAAGAACTTTTTCTAAAAACACTGGAGCACCAACCTTAGAAAACGGATGACCAATTTCTACTTCTGCTTTAAAATTATTACTTGCAACTTCTTTTATTCCTTTCATAAGAGAACCGCCGCCAGTAAGTATCACCTTGCTAATCGTTCGGCCATACTTTTTCTCATATCCTAATAATACACCATTAGTTTCTGAAAAGATATAGTCTAAATGCGTTTTTATCGTTTCTGCTAGATTTTTTTCAGCTGGATTTTCAAAAATTCCATATTCTTTTTTCAATTCTTCCGCTTTTGCAAATGGAAGGTTCAAAGATTTTGAAATTGAATCAGAAATATCTGCTCCGCCACGATTTACAGTATGAAAACTTTTTACTGTGCCAAATTCCACAATAGAAAGTTTCGTACGGGAAGCGCCAAAATCCATAAGCAAAACTGGAGAAAGTTCATGTTCAAAATTTGCTCTAATGGAAGAAAAAATTTCAACTTCAAAAAAATCAGCATTTATTTCCGAACCAGAAACGATTGAACGATATTTTGCAATAGCATCATTTTGTATCGCAACTACAAGCACTTCTATTTTTTCAGCAGGGCCAGAAGGAATATCTGGATTATGTGATTCTTCAAAAGACGATTCTTTTTTGGGCAAGACAAAATAATCAAGCGAGACTTCTGTAATTGGCACTGGAATATATTTTCTAGCTTCTGTTTTGATTATTAAATCTATTTCACTTTCTTTAATTCGAGAAGGAAGTTCTACAACAAAAATCAAACTTGATTGAATTGGAATTGAAAGAGCTGACGCTTTTGTGGTAACCCCTGCTTGTTTTAAAACTTCTTTTAAAGCCTCAATAATTTTTTCAGCTGGAAGATTGGTGACACGTCCCATATCCAATTCTCCGTAAGGTCCAAGAGAAATCACTCCGTATGTTTCAAGCATTGCTTTTCCTCCTTTCTTTTTTACTTCTACGACTTTTATCATGGAAGAACCGATGTCAATTCCAACAGCGCTTTCATTTGAACTACTTCCACTAAATAAACCAGAAGCTGAATTTAAAATTTTCTTAAAGGGATTATCCATCTTTAATTATGCTAAAATACATATTAAGTATAACATATATGAGCTTTCTAAACACTATATTAAACATAATTTTCCCTGTGAATTGCATTTCTTGTGGCAAAACCGGAAATGATATTTGCATTGAATGCTTAGGAACTTTTCCTGTTGCCGAAAGGGAAAGCGCAAAATGGATATATCCTCTTTTTGAATATCGTCATCCATTAATCAAAAAATCTATCTGGCTCTTAAAATATAAAGGTAAAAAAAGAATAGCAAAAATTTTCGCCGAAATTTTGTACGGAAAAATTTTAGAAGAATTATCCGATCTGTCAATAATGGAAAACTTTCACGATGCCATTTTAATCCCCATTCCCCTTTCACCAAAGCGCAGAAGAGAAAGAGGTTTTAATCAAGCTGAACTAATTTGCCAAGAAATAATAAAATTAGATAAAAATGAAAACCTAATTTTAGAAAAAAGTGTTTTAATCAAACCAAAAGATACAGAACACCAAGCTCGTATTGAAGATAGGAACAAAAGATTAAAAAATATTATCGGATCTTTTGCAATAAAAAATTCAGAAAAAATTAAAAAAAGAAATATAATTTTAATAGATGACGTAAGCACGACCGGCGCCACTTTGAGTGAAGCAAAAAAAATATTAAAACAAGCGGGAGCCAAAAAAATCATCGCTTTTACAGTGGCTCATTAAAATTTATCTGGGCTTTACATATTGTTTTATATGTAAGATAATTAACTAAATTAAAAACTTCTTTGAAATGATAACAAGACAGGACTTTATTCAGTTTCTACGTGTAAATGTTGACCTTAATATATATGAAAAAAGATTCACTAGTTATAAAAATTGGAATAAAAAGAATGAAGGTGGATGTTCCTCTACCGTAAGATACGAATTCCCTTGTGAAAATATTTTAAAAATATTTTTTAATTCTACCATAGAAAGAGAAAGACATGAAAAAAATTTTGAAAAAGAAAAAATATGTGCATTCGAAATGAAAAAAAAAGATTGGAAAGGAATGCTAGAATTTGGAATTTTTTTAAAATGTGATTACTTGAATAGTAGTGAAAATTTTTTTGAAGTAAAAATCACAAGTTTTATCCAATTAAAAACTAGTTGATAAGAGTCACTTATGCGGAAACGTAAACGGGTTGTATTGATAAATACAACCCGTTTTTATGTTATAATTTCAATAATGAAACACTGTAAAGATTGCGAACCAGCACAAATAAATCATTTCATGGCTTACACGTCGGTCATTTTTGGTTGGCTAGATAAACCATTTTTTGATTTTATGGAATTGCTTTTTAAAAATACTGCTGAAAAAATTTCAAAAAAAATAACCATACCTTTTTTCAAGGTAATGGTTTTTTTAAAACTTGGATATTTTACAAATAAAATAAACGAAAAAGATTCTTGGCGCACGAGATGTTTTTGGGAAGAAGCGGAAAAACGTGGAATAAAAATGAAAGAATTTCATCTTGGACCAATTAAGGATCTTTTTGTTGCAGAATTTAACGGAAAAAAAATAATTTTCGACGGCTTGCCACGCCCTGGAACAGAAGAATCAAAAAGTCTTGAATGGATGGATAATAAGGGAATAATGAAAAAAAAATTTCTAAAAGAAAGTTTGCCGGTAGCAAAAGGCGGAGTTGCTTGGAATAATTGGCAAGCAATAAAAATTTTTAATAGCATAAAAAAACCTGTTATAACAAAGCCAAATTTGGGGTCAAGAAGCAGGCATACTTTAATTCACATAAATACAAAAGATGATTTAATTTTTGGATTTAAAAAAGCAAAGAAACTTTCGCCATTAGTCATAATAGAAGAGGAACTGAACGGCTATTTGTTTAGAGGCACTTTGGTTGGTGAAAAATTAGTTGGCGTTGTGAGACGCGACCAACCAGAAGTTTATGGAGATGGAATTAGAACTTTGCGAGAACTTTTGGAAGAAGAAAATAAAAGACCAGAACGCAATGGTCCAATTTTTCATAAAATAATTATTAATAAAGAAGCTGAAGTTGAATTAAAAAGACAAAATGTAAATATAGAAAGTATTATAGAAAAAGGAAAAGTTATAACTTTTTCTCAAAAAACAAGTCGAGGTTGCGGAGGAACAACAACAGAAGTTTCTGATTTAGTTCATCCTGAAAATATAAAAATGCTGGAAAAACTCGGAGCATTTTTAAAAGATCCACTTGTCGGTGTAGATTTTATTATGGAAGATATTTCAAAACCTTGGTATGAAGAACAACATTGCGGAATTATCGAATGTAATTCTCTGCCATTTATTGATTTGCATCATTATCCCCTTTTTGGCAAACCAAACAATGTCGCCAGCAAACTTTGGGATTTAGTTATGCCAGAATCTAAAATAAATAAATCCTAAAGTTTTTCTAAAAACTTATCATAATCTCTAGAAAGCAACATCGGACTGCCTTGTTCATCAAGTGGAACATTTTCTGTAATAAAACCATATATATTTACAGAATCAGCTAAATTTCTAAGTTCCTTATTTTTATTTATTTGTTTTTTAATTTCTATAAGTGCTTGTTTATCTTTAAGAACTAAAATTCCTGTCCTCTTATTTCGGGATCTTTTTTCTGAGCAATTAAACTTGTTCCTATATCACCTCTCAAGGAATCTCCAACAAAAATTAAGCGATTTTTGGGCACCAGAATACCTTTAGATTTCAATTTATCAATTAGGTGATGAATAGCTATTTCTTTTCCACCTCCAGACATAACTTCATCTGTTGCAATATCTAAAAAAATATCAGATAAATTTAAATATTTTGCTAATTTGTTTACAAAAACTTTTGCGTTAGCGGTAAATCCAACCATCGGAATGCCAAGTCTGTAATACATTTTTGCCAAAATAAATATTGATTCTATGTTTGATTTTTTAAATTCTTCTGGATTATTTTTGTATAATTCATCACATGCCAAAGAAGCAACTTCTCCATATTCCTTTAACATTTCAGCAGCTTTTTCATGAGCCCAATTACCTGGCTCATCAATTTCTTTAGAATATGGAAGAAAACGATTTTTAAAATAAAATTCTGGATCTTTCCAATCTAAATGTCCGTCAATATAAATCCCTCGCATGCGATCAAATTCACGATAAGAATTACCCAATTTAAAACCTTTATAATAAGTTTCTTCTAATTCTTTTAATTCTTGATTTGGAAAAAGTTTTTGTATTGCTTGACTATGAATTATTGAAAGATGAGCGAGAGTTCCATCAATATCAAAAAAAGCCATTGCTCTAGGTTTTCCATCTTCCATAAGTTCTATTTTTATATCTTTTTTATTTCCATCAATATGTTCAAGTTCTGAGTTTACAGAAATCCATTTATTCCCAATTCCAGAGTTTCTATCAAAATCTTTAAAAGGATTATTCATTAAAATAACTTATTTTAACATTTGATCAATAGTAATTTCTGAATCTGGATTGTAAGCATTCGGATCCATTTTAAGATGCGAAATGTATTTTTTCTGAACAACAAAATCTCCTAAAAATTTTAAAAAATCTTTTTTCTTTTCTATCTCACCTTTTTCAGCAAAGTGTTCAAATGGATGCGCTTCAGGAGTAAGTTCAAAATGCCCACGAATTTCCCCATCACTAAAAACTCTTAAATGATATTGATCTTTAAAATCAACTAATTTTCTCCAACTCAAAACTTGACCGTCATCTGTCCAAGCGACGAAATGATTTCCAAAACCCCATTCTTCGTGAAGATATTTTTTCAATTCTTCCAAAGTTTTTCCCGGTGCAAGCCAACCAATATGATATTTTTGCCTTCCCTTTTTATGAAATCCCAACTTCAAAAAAAACTTCTGAATGGACGGAAAGTGTTTATAAATATGACGCCAAATTTTTTGTTTTATTTTATCCCAGAAAGTCATACCAACATAATATCACAAATCCAAAAAACTATTCATATCTCAAAGCATCAATTGGATTAAGAGACGCAGCACGTTTTGCTGGATAAAAACCAAATACAATTCCAATTACTGCCGAAACTCCGAAGGCCAATAAAACTGACGTCAAAGAAACTTCTGCTTGAAGTATTCCGAGAGAAGATACAATAAAAGAAATTAGCCACCCCAAAATTACTCCAATAGCTCCACCGATGAATGTTAGCATTACGGCTTCAATTAAAAATTGTTTATTGATATCTTTTTTCTTCGCGCCAATAGCTTTTCTCAAACCAATTTCACGAGTGCGTTCTGTCACAGTAGTCAACATCATATTCATAATTCCTATTCCACCAACAATAAGTGAAATACCAGCTACTGCCGCAAGCAATGTAGTAAAAGTACTTGTTACAGAAGAAGCAGTCGCAATAATGTCAGCCTGGTTCATAGTATTAAAATCAGCTTTTGTTTCATCTGTAATATTATGACGCTCCATTAAAAGAACTGTAATATCTTCTTGCACTTGAGTTGAAATTTCAGAACTGGAAGCAGAAACATCAATCTGACTTAAGTATTTATTTCCAGAAAGATAACGCTGCGCAGTGGTATAAGGAATGTAAACAATATCATCACTATTGCTAAAACCTGATCCTCCTTTTGATTTTGTTATTCCAATCACTTTATATTCAGCGCCATTGATACGAACTTTTTGTCCGACAATATCTGTTGCATTCTCGCCAAACAAATCATCACGAACTGTCGGGCCAAGTACTGCAACTTTTGCATTGCTACTAACATTCTGACTTGAAATAAAAACTCCATCTTCAGCAGTAATATTTCGCACAGCAGAATAAGAATTTTCAGTTCCCATAATACTAGTATTTGTATTATTGCCATTGGCGACGACTTGCTGTCGAGAACTAACTTCACGCACAACTCCTGAAATATTTTCTATCTGACTTTCTATCGCATCAGCATCTTGAATTGTTAAAGATTGCGCGCCTCCGCGAGCAGCGCTTGCACCGCCAAAAGAACGCTGCGCCCCAGGCATAACCATTACTAAATTTGCGCCAATTGATTCAATGCTTGAAGAAATTGAATTTTGCGCGCCTTTCCCTATTGCTGTCATTGCAATGACGGAAGCAATACCAATCACAATGCCTAACATCGTCAGTCCTGTTCTAACTTTGTTTGTAAATAACGCTTTATATGTTTCTTTTAAAATATCTTCTGTTTTCATAATTTTTTAATTTTGTTTTTTACTTTCTACTTTTGTGCTTACTGCTGTCTTCTACTAATTTTCCATCTTTAATAAATAAAATTCTATCAGCGTGCTCGGCAACTTGTTGCTCGTGAGTAATAAGAACTATTGTTCTGCCAAATTCTTTATTTAATTTTTGAAAAGTATCTAAAACTATCTCGCCTGTTTTAGAATCCAAATTTCCAGTCGGTTCATCCGCTAAAATAATAGTCGGGTCATTTACCAAAGCTCTTGCTATCGCAACTCTTTGAATTTGTCCTCCGGAAAGTTGATTAGAAAGATGCAAAAAATGCGCTTCATCCAATCCAGCAGATTTCAAAACTTTTCTAGCTTTTTCTTCTCGTTTTTCTTTATCAATTCCGTCATACACCAACGGCAACATAACATTGCGCAAAACAGTGGTTCTTGGCAATAAATTAAAAGCCTGAAAAACAAATCCGATTTTATCTCTTCGAATATCAGCAAGTTGATCATCTGTCAAAGTAGAAACATCTTTTTCGTCTAGAAAATATTCTCCGCTAGTTGGATTATCAAGCGCGCCTAAAATATGCATAAGCGTAGATTTTCCAGAACCAGAAGGGCCCATTATTGCAACAAATTCGCCATCTTGGATAGAAAATGAAACTCCATCTAATGCCCTGAATTCTGTATCGCCAGTTTTATATATTTTAACAATATCTTTTACTTCTATCATAAATTTAATTACATTCCTGGTGGTGGTCCACCTGCGCTATTAGAAGAACTTTTGTTATTTTTTCCACTCATTGAACTTAAAATACTTTTTGTAGAAGAAGTCGTGGAACTTGAACTCGAACCACTGACAGTTTTTACTACAACAATTTCCCCTTCCTTAATGCCAGAAATAATTTCAGTTGTTGTGTCATCAGACAAACCAACCTTAACAACTTTTTTTTCTGGTAAAATACTAGAAATCGATCCCAGTTCCCCGTTTTTCACTTCTGCTAAAGCATTTGAAAAAACTTCCACATATGAAGTTCCATTTTTAGTTTTTACAGCGCTACTTGAAACCACGAGAACATCTTGAGCCATATCGGTTATAACAGAAGCCGTAACGCTCATGCCAGGCTTAATTCTTTCATCTTGAGTATCAAAACTTATTTTCACATTATAATTTACAACTCCAGAAGAAACCGTACCAACAGAATCAACTTCTACAACCTCGCCTGAAATAGTTAGATCTGAGATTGCATCAAAAATGAGAGTTGCTTTTTGCCCTGATTCTATTTGCGCAATATCAACTTCGTTAAACGGAATTTCTGCAATTTTTGATTCCGTAATAAATGTAGCTACAGTTGTTCCAGAACTTATTGAATCAGATTTTTCTACTGCAATATCTGCAACAGTTCCACTAAATGGAGCCCTCACATAGTAATCGGCTAATTCATCTTTTAAATCTTTTAGCGAATTCTCTTTTTGTTGCACAGAAATTTCTGAACTTTGTAAATCTAAATCACTAGTTAAAAAACCATCTTTATTGGTTTCAATTTCTTGTTTGGCTGAATACAAAACAGAAAGATGACCGCTGATAGTGTTAATATACTCTGACAAAGAATCCTGAGCTGAAGTAAAATTAGAATTATTTTCAGCATCATCTGCCATATAATCAACAAAGTTTTTTGCTGTCTTAAGAGCATCTGACAAAGTTTTTACAACATCGTATGTGCTACCTATAACTTTCTCAATTTCTTCAACGGAAGATTCTCTATTAATATCTCTAAAAGCACCATTCGCATTTTTATATGAGTCGTCAGCAGTATAATATAACTTTTCGGCTTGGTCTCTATAATTTATAGCTGTCTTGCCAGCAGATCTGGCTGCGCTGCTTGATAAATTAGTTTCTGCTAAAACATCTTCAAGTCCAGTTAATACAGAAGGCAAATCTAAAAACGCATCTGAAACATCGGTAAAACCATCATCGTAAGCTTTTTGCAAATCAGCACTTATGTTTTCCTTAGAATTTTGAATTTTTAGTTTTTCAAGAGAAATTTTTGCACTTTGTAAACTTAATTCCGCATCTCTTAAAGATTTTTGCATTTCTTCAGCATCTATTTGAGCAATTAAAGTTCCTTTTAATACTTTTTTCCCGCTTTTAACATTGATAGAAACAATATCCCCTGAAACTTTAGCTTTTAGATCAACTTGGTTTGAAGCAGAAACTTGCCCTGTTCCGCTTACAGAAGAAATTATTGTTCCTTTTTCAACTACAGAAGTGACGTAGCGAATTTCACCCGAATTATTTGAAACTTTTTTATAAATCCAAAAACCTAAGAGCAAAATTATAATTAAAACAATAATGCTAATTTTTTTATGGGCAACAATATATAATTTTATTTTATTGAGGTAATTTTTCATTCATTTGTGGCTGATTTAAAAAATCTGGCGCTGGCATTAATCTAATAAATTTTGCTTCTATCTGACCTTTATCATTTGGTGAACCTATTACAACAATAAAGTCATCAATTTTTAAATCATTTGTTTGAATTTTGTCTTTCATTTTTTGTATTTGAGTATCATCTTTAATTAAAATTACTTTTTCTGTATTATCTTTGTCTTGCACGATTATTGTTGGCAATTCTATTTTAATAATTTTTCCTATCGCACCATGGGCATTTGGAAAATTATCTTTTCCAAAATTTGGAATAGGGCCTCCAGGCATCATTCCAAAATTATTTTTATAATTTTCTCCCCAGGCTCGTCCGAAGGAAGCTTTGTGGAAACCAACTGAAACTCCAGCAGAAAAAATAAATACAGCCACAACCGCGACTCCAAATCCGTATAAGATTCCTACAAAAACTTTTGACTTAAAAACTTTTTCTAATTTTTCGTGTATTTTTTTCATATATTTTTAAACATTAAATGATAACGATAATTGACCCTTAATAATTTGTTTCAAAATGTGCCTTACTGATAAAAAGAAAACAAAAACAACTGAAAGAGAAAGAATAATACTAATTGTCGGTAATGATTCGGCTAGAGAATATGCTAATTCTCTCCAAGAAGACGCCAACGCGCCATTGCTTGAAAATAGAAGCGAAAAATATTCATAAAAACCAGATCGAGCAAAATCGGTAGCCAGCATTTTAAATGCTGGAATAAACCCCACTAAAGACAAAACTCCGATAAAAGAAAAAGCGGTCAATTTTAATTTAGCAATACGCTTTTCACGTTTTAATAAAAAATACCAAATATCTTGAGATAAATTGGCATCAGATTGATAATTAGCTTTTTGGAATACTTTAGTTAATTTTTGTTCCATACTCTATATACGAAACAAAAACAACTTTTGGTGCAATTACTTAATCATTTTTCTTAATTCTAAAATAGCCCGATGGTGATAACTTTTAACCGTATTCAACGGTTTATTTAAAATCTTTCCTATTTCGTCAAAAGTCATTTCGTCTTGGTAATGGAAAATCAAAATCATTTTATAGTGAGCTGGAAGCTGGTTTAATATTTTATTTAAATATTCTGAATCTTCTATTTTTGATAAAACTTCATCGGGCAAAATAGCTTCATCTGGCACACTTTCTGAAAAATTTTCTAAACCTTCTTCTTTTTCCAAATCTGAAAATAAAATGTTTTTTCTTTTTCTTAAAAAATCAAAAGCTGTATTTTTGGCAATAATAAAAATCCAAGTTTTGAAACTAGATTTTTTTTCATCAAATTTTTTTATATTTTTCCAAACTTTTATAAAAACTTCTTGTAAAATATCAGACGCATTTTCTCTATCTAAATGAGCAATAAAATTAAAAAGTGGTTGAGTGTATTTATCAATCAACTTTTTAAATACTTCCCTGTCTCCATTTTTATATATAGAAATTATTTCTTCATCAGTTTGATCAAATGACATAATTTAAATATAGCACAAAATTTTTATACTTTGATCTTTTTGATATCATCGACAACTATCCACGCTGACATCATTCCAAATCCTTTTTTATTAATTTCAAATGGTTTAATTTTTTTAGGATTTTTGAGAAATATCAAAAGGCAATATTTTTTATCTTTAAATAAAGAAAAAAACTTTTTCATTTCATTTTTTTCAATTCCGTCATCTTTTCCGTATTTATTCAAAATTTCTTTTACTTTTTTAGAATTTAAACCAGAAAAAGAAATAACTTTTCTCACTTCGGCTTTAATAGAAACTAATTCACCGGAATCTTTAAAATAAACAAAATCACCTTTTTTAATTTTGCCCCAAGGAGAATGTTTTGTTTTATACCAACGAGATTCAATCTTCTTTTTTCCAGAAAGAATTTTCCCAGTCAATCCCCACGACTTTTTCTTTATTGCTATATGGTGCATATTTTAATTGAAATTTATTCTTTGCGGTGTTTGTTGGACAAAGTTCGAATGTTTTTCGAGCAAAATCCAAATGATTAAAAATACTAATGCGGACGAGGCAAGGCGAAACTATTTGTCTGGGGAAATGGATTCGCCTTGCCTCGGCTGATTTCCCGCCCGCAGGAGGGGTCTGGGGAGGAATGCGGGCGGGTTTCGGAATTGCTTCTTTTTTAAAATTCGCCGAAACTAATCTTTTTTGAAAGCAATATTCTTTTCTGACATACCGAACGCTTTTGACCACTGCGGATATATTGCTTTCAAATTTTTTGTCAAAAATTCTTCACCGTTTGGATCAGAAAGAATTCCTTTCATATAATCTTCAACCGAAGCACCTGCCGGAAGTTTTGATAAAGCTTCTTTCATAACTGGATATTTTGCAGCCATAGACTCAAGTGTTTTAGGATTTTTCAATCCAGCAGTTATCGAACGGAAACAAGATTCAACTACTTTGCTTTGCATATCACTAAATGAAGCATATTTTTTATTTGACTCTGTTGGGTCTGGTGACATTCCTTTCGTTTCTGAAGTCACCCTAACACCAGATATTTCTTGTCCTTGACTGTCCGTAAGTGGTTGTGCGAGCAAAACTCCTTCCTTATTAAATTTTTGACGATTTTGCTCCGCATATTTTTGCAAAATCGGTAGAGCTTTTTCCATTCCTTTTTCTCCGAGATACAAAACGATACGGTCTTTTTGATTCATAATTTGCCCGATTTCCTGTGGGCTTACTTTTGAAACATCCGCTGTCTTGATTTGAAAACCAAGCTTTTGTAATTCTGGGTCTTGGCTTAATTGCTCAATAACACCTTGATAAGTTGGCAGTATATCTCCACCCTCACAATTAAAATATACACGATATTTTGTTGATTCACGCTCTGGCTGTTTTAATTCGCCTGTCTGTTTATCAAAATAATTTGATTCATAATAGAGCCAACCATTTTCGTAAAAATATGGCGTTGTATATCTTTCCTTGTCAGCAAAAGTTCCGTCTGACTGTTTTGCTTTTACGGTTTCTTGACCATATCCTAACTCTTGTTTATGGTCTTGCTCAAATTTTGGTCCTGCCGCAATCCATTCCTGATTGCTTGGGTCTTGTAACCAAGCATCAATTTTTTTCTGTCTAGCTTCACGGAAACTTGCCATGTCTGGTGTTCCGTCTGGATTTACTTTGTAATCAACACCCCTTTCTAAACTTAAATTTTTGCCAGTTAAATGGTCATAAAAATTTCCACCAAACTTTGTCCAATTTTTTGTAACTTCCAAAATTTGTTTCGCTTTTTCATCGTCAAACAAACTTTCCTGTTTTATAGGATTTTCTGCTTTGTTTTCTGGTTGTTCTGTAACCTGTTCTGGAGATTTTTCTTGGGGTTCTGGTGGCAATGTTTCTTGTCCTAAAGATTGTCGTATCTCGACAATTTTTTGTTGATCTTGTGCGGTCGATTTCTTTCGTGCGACTTGTCCTTCTAACTGTTGAAATAATCCTTCAATTCTTTTTCTATCTGTAAAACCGTGACTGTCGCCCGCACCAAAACGAAATATACTTTTCCCGTCTTCGTCAGAAATTCCCCCGATGTCTTCAACGGCACCATAATCTTTATTTTTCCAAAAAATCATTAGCTGATCAGGATTACCGCTAAAAACAAATTTTCCTGATTTATCATAAACTTTTACCACGCCCGAATCTGAAACAGTATCGAGAGAACTTTTTATTTGTTGTTCGGCTTCTGGATTTTCTGGTTGTTCTATCTTTGGTTGCTGTTTTTCAGCCCAAGATTTTTCTCGCTCGGCTTTGTATTCTTCTGGTGTTTCATCAACACGCATAGCACGACCGCTCATGTGCATTTCTTTTTCAACATCTTTTATTTCCTCTTGTGTTGGTTGTGGTTGACCTTCAAATTTCATAATTTTAATTTATTAAATCATCAACGCTCACCCCAAAAGCTTTCGCAACTTTTTTGAGCGTGACTAATGTTGGATTCTGGTTTTCACCAGATTCCATTTTGATAAGCGTATTGTTAGCGACATCCGCCAATCTCGCCAATTTTTCTTGCGAAAGCCCTTTGGCTTCTCGCAATTTTTTTATGTTGTTTGCTAAATTTTGGTTATTTGACATATAATCAATAAAAGATTAACATTATAGTGGAGTATCCATTTATCTGCTACTACTATGATGTTACACCAAAATTTCAAACAAATCAATATCAATAATTTTTCTATTTCGGCGAATTTCAAAAAAGAAGCAATTCCGAAACCCGCCCGCATTCCTCCCCAGACCCCTCCTGCGGGCGGGAAATCAGCCGAGGCAAGGCGAATCCATTTCCCCAGACAAATAGTTTCGCCTTGCCTCGTCCGCATTAGTATTTTTAATCATTTGGATTTTGCTCGAAAAACATTCGAACTTTGTCCAACAAACACCGCCAAAATTGAAAATCGGAATCGGAAGCAAAAATGCGGTCGGCGCGAAGCGCCGTCTGTTCTGAATTCCCCCCAAAAATCCTGAATCTGAAAGGATTCGCCACGCTCCGCGTGGCTCCTCGTTTGCCAATACAATTATGAATAATCAAACCAAAAAGTTTTTCATTTATACTCGCAAGTCTACGGACGACAAAGACAGACAAGTCCGCAGTATTTCTGACCAATTATCGGAACTAAAAAGTTTAGCGTTGAAAGAACAATTAGAAGTGGTAGATGTCTTTGTCGAAAAGCAGACCGCCAAAATACCAGGTCGCCCTGTGTTTAATGAAATGATGTCGAGAATGGAAGCGGGTGAAGCTACTGGTATTTTGGCGTGGCATCCCGATAGACTTGCGAGAAACTCCGTTGATGGTGGAAAAATTATTTATCTCGTTGATACTGGAATAATTAGCGAAATGAAATTCCCAACTTTTTGGTTTGATCCGACACCGCAAGGCAAATTCATGCTTTCAATCGCTTTTTCGCAATCCAAGTATTATGTGGACAACTTGTCGGAGAATATAAAGCGAGGTCATCGCAACAAAGTGAAAGACGGAATATGGCCTCAAATGGCTCCGCTTGGATATGTAAACAAAAATAGAGAAATTGTTCCCGATGAGAATATCGCACCTTTAATCAAAAAAACATTTGAGGCATATTCGTCTGGGTCTTTCACTTTGCGACAACTCCGCGATAAATTTAATGAACTTGGATTGAAACGAAAAAGCGGAAAGGAACTTGCGGTGTCGAATTATCAAAAACTTTTGAAAAATCCGATTTACACAGGGCTTATGCTCTACAATGGTGAAATCCACGAAGGCAAACACGAACCGATTATCACAAAGAAACTTTTTGATTCCGTTCAGGAAGTGATGATGAGAAAATCTAAACCTCACTCCAAAGGACTAAAGCCATTTTTGTACAGAGGATTTTTCCGTTGTGGAGAATGTGGTTGCTTCATTACCACCGAAACTCAAAAAGGTCATAACTATCTCCGCTGTACCAAACGGAAAAATCCTTGCTCACAAAAATATACTCGTGAAGAAATCATCACTTCCGAAATTCAAAAGGAAATCAAAAAAGTTTCTTTGCCAGACGATTGGGCTAAATGGATGTTGGCGGAAAATGAAAAAGACAAATTGGTGGAAGCCCAATCGTCTACGCTTTTTGCCGACAAAACAAAAGCCGATATTTCTCTTTTGGATTCCAAGATTGAGAAGCTGATGAACGCATATTTAGAAAACGCACTTTCGCTAGACGAGTATCGAGATATGAAAAACAAACTCGTGAACGAAAAACAGCTTCTCAAAGAGAAGTTATCGGCTTTTGAGCAAAAAGCGAATAATCGGTTCGAACTTACAGAAAAGTTTTTGAAATACAATTTAGAATTGGCAAACGAGGGAATAAATGAAGAGAAACTTCATTTATTCAAAAAAGTCGGTTCGAACTTTATTATTGAAGCTCGAACCGTACTTTTTGAGCCACGCGGAGCGTGGCGAATCCTTTCAGATTCAGGATTTTTTGGGGGGAATTCAGAACAGACGGCGCTTCGCGCCGACCGCATTTTTGCTTCCGATTCCGATTTTCAATTTTGGCGGAGGCGGTGAGATTCGAACTCACGGTTCCAATTAAGGAACGACGGTTTAGTAAACCGTTGATTTAAACCACTCATCCACGCCTCCATGAAATACAAAATCAATATAGCATAAATTAGAAAAATATAAAAAATGTGTTAGAGTAATTAATGTAAAAGGAGCCGTGTCAGAGTGGTCTAACGTACCTCTTTGCTAAAGAGGCAGGGGCTTCAAAACCCCTCGCGAGTTCGAATCTCGCCGGCTCCGCAAAAAAGAAAAACCCCATCCGAAACAGGAAGGGGTTAATTTTTAATAAATTCAAAAAGATCTTTAGCTTGTTTATAAGAGCAGAGTTTTTTAAGTGCTTTATTTTTAATATAATGCACATCTGAACGACTTGTCTTTAAAAACTCCGCTATTTCCGTAACAGAATAAGTGTAATCGTCATGAAAACCAAAAAACATTTCCAAGATAAATCTTTCATCAACTGTAAGATTCCCTTTCAAAAGAATTTTTTCTATTTTTTCTTTTAATAACAAAAGATCCGTAATAAGATCTGATTCTAGCGACTTTTCGTCTGGGATAACATCCATTAAAGTAAAATCATCATTTTTATCTCCAATTTCTCTTAAGTTATTACTTAGGCCAACCGTACAGCTAATTTTTATTGCTTTTTCGATAGCATTAATTTGTTTTTCGTTTAAGCTATTTTTCGATTTGCTGTATTTCTGCATTAGATTTTTCATCGGATCGCCTATACGAATCGTATCCAATTGGTTATACAGAGTCCTTAAAATTCTTTCACGAATTGCCCAACCAGCTACCCTAGCTAAACTATCACCTTCTTTTAATTCAAATCCATTAATTTTTTCAATCAAACCAACAAAACCAACTTGAACTAAATCATCAAATACTAAACATCTTTCTTTTTTGTTACCATAAAAAAAAGTTATATATTTGTTAGCAATAGAATAAACCAAGGGTTTAAATGACAAAACCATAATATCTTTTGCTTCTTGGTCACCCTTTTGTATACGCTGAAATAATATTTTTTCCTCGTCTTCGCTAAGAATACTGAATAATTTTTGTTTTAACGGAATCGATTTAAAAATTTCTTTTTCTTTGGGCTTGTGGCCATTTTTTTGATTTATTAAATCTTTTGCTCTACTTTGTAAATCAATAAGTGAACCAAAACGATTTCTAACAATCTGACAAGAAAAAGATATTTTGTTATTAGTCCTGGCTTTATTCAATTCCCGTTGCGTTGGTATCTTGCCAAGCTGGAGAGAATAATTAACAAACAAATCAAGAATTTCTTTTTTAGTTAACTGATTAGCTCTGTTAATAGTTAATCCAGTTACTAAAGCTTTGTTTGTTCGGTCCCGCAATTGCTTTTTAAACAATTCAAGACGCTTTAAAAGAGATTTGTAAGAATCCATAATATTTACGTTTAAATTGTTTAGAACAAGATTTTATTTTTCTATTTATATATTAACAATAAATTATTGATTTGTCAATAATCGGTATCGCGAGTTCGAATCTCGCCGGCTCCGCAAACAAAAGTGATATAATCATAGAACCTGTATGCATAATAAAAAACCAATTCTCGCATTTGACTTTGACGATACGCTTGTAGATGTAACGCGAAACTTTCTCGATTTTTGTAAAAAAAATAAAAAAGGAGTTGTTAATTATGAAGAAATAAAAACTGATATTGCGTCTTTATTAAAAATAACTGAAGAGAAAGAACTCGAACTTTGGGATGAATTTTTTGAAAGCAAAGAATATCTATCAATCACACCAACCCCTCAACAACTAGAAACTTTGACAAAAATTAAAGAGAAATACGATCCAATAATTTTGACAAGTCGTGATAATAGGTTTCGTCAATCTTTAATCAAATGGGTAAAAAAACATCTCGCTGGATATTTTTCTGAAATTATTTTTTGCGCAGATTTTCCAGAAGAAAAACGGACTAAGGGAGCGATTTGTTCAGAGTTAAAAGTACAAATGCTTATTGATGATGAATCTAAAAATGTCCTATCTTGTTTAGATTATAATATTCCGGTAATTATTTATGATTGTCCTTGGAATAGAAAGTTGGATAAAAAGATTCAAAGAGTCAAATCACTAAAGGAAATCGAGAAACTCCTTATCTGTTAATAAATATTTCCGTCCTAATACTTAAATTTTGCTATAATCATATTATGTGGTTATTTATTGCATTACTAGCGCCAATGTTTTACGGAATCGCCAATATTTCTGACAGTTTTCTTGTAAACAAAAATTTCAAGAACCCGATGACGCTTACATTTTATGCGTCATTTTTTGCCATTATTTTTGTTCCATTATTATTTTTGTTTTATCATATTTCACTTCCACAAATTTCATTATTGCCAATTTTTATTCTTTTGGGAATTATAAATGTTTCATACTTGTATCCTTACTTCAAAGGTTTGCAAAAAGATGACACATCAACGGCAGTATCTTTTTTTGGATTAGGCAGAATTTTTATTCCTGTTTTAGCTTTTTTTATAATAGGTGAAAAATTATCTTTTGGACAATATATTGGAATTATTTTTATTATTATCGGAAGCGTGCTTTTGTCTTTAAGAGGTTCTCTCAAAAATATTAAGTTTAGTAAAGCAATTTTTTATATCTTTTTGGCTTCATTCATTATTTCATTTGAAGGAGTGCTGTTGAAATATCTTTTTAAACATGGCATTTCTGTTGGCACTGGCGTAGCTGGAGAAATGATTGCTTCTTTTTTATTTATTTTTTTATTTTTACTGCACAAAAAAACAAGATTGGATATCGGAAAAAATTTTTCAGTTTTTAAAAATAAAATTCCGCTCTTTTTTGTAGAAGAAGGATCAACATTTATCGCATTTTTTGCTGGAAGCTACGCATTAAATATGGCGCCTGTAAGTTTAGTCAAAAGCATTACGATATTTACGCCATTCTTCGTGCTAACGTATGCAAAGTTGTTGGGCAAAAAACTGCCCCATTTATTCAACGAACAAAAAGGAAGTGGCATAACACTAAAAAAGATCATCTTATTTTCTTTAACCGCACTCGGTGTATTTCTAATAACAAGATAGTTAATATGATATAATAAAACCATGGATTCAGAAATAGAAAAACTGAAAGAAGAAAATGAAAAATTGAAAAAATTAAGTTCTGTTAAAACAGACCTAGTTTCTGTTAGCGCGCATCAAGTACGAACTTCCCTTTCAGCTCTCAAGTGGATTATAAAAATGTTTTTGGATGGTGATTTAGGAAAACTTAGTATTGAACAAGAAAATTTATTAAAAAAAGCTTTTGAGGGAAATGATCGCGCAATAAATGTAATAAGCGAATTGCTTTTGGTAAATAAAACTGAAGACATTCAAGAAAAAAAATACGAATTTTCAAAATTAAACATAGCAGAAATGATTGAAGCTTGTATTTTCGATTTTTCTGGCGAAGCTCACATTCAAGGCATTGAAATAATATTCTTGAAAGAAAAGGAAGAAGATCCGATAGTCTGGGCTGATAAAGATAAAATAAGAGTTGTCTTTCAAAATCTTTTAGAAAATGCCATTAAATACAGCCATTCACACGGAAAAATTTTTATATCATTAAAAGAAAAAGACAACGAAATAGAAATTTCAATAAAAGATACCGGCATAGGAATATCTGAAGAAGGCAAGAAAAAAATCTTTGATAAATTCTATCGCGACCCAGGAGCCCAGAAAAAAGAAGCCATTGGCTCAGGAATTGGCCTTTTTACCAGCAAGCAAATGGTAGAAAAAAATGGTGGAAAAATATGGTTTGAAAGCTTGGAAAATGACGGAACTACCTTTTTCTTCACAATCCCCATTTATAAAAACCAGAAATAAGTTGCATTGAATTACTTAAATAGTATAATTAGAACATGGCAAAAACAATACTAATAATAGAAGACGATAATTTTCTTCAGGGACTTGAAGCAACTAAATTAAAAAAGGAAGGTTACGATATTTTAACTGCTTCAAATAGCGTGGAAGCATTCAAATTTATTGATAATAAAAGTAAAATTGATTTGATTTTGCTTGACCTTTTGCTTCCAGACGTTGACGGATTTATGATTTTGGAAAAAATTAGAGACAATAAAGACTTTGTGACTATTCCGGTAATCGTGTTCTCAAACCTTTCAGAAGATAAAGATATAAAACGAGCTACAAAACTTGGCATCAGTCAATTTATGGTTAAATCAAATTTTACCCTGGATGAACTTTCCAAAAAAGTGAAAGAATTGATCGGTTCATAAATGGAACTACACGACAAACTAGAAATAAAATTTCGTCTTGATATAAATCAAAAAAAAGCCCTGCACAGGCTAAATCTTTTTTCTGTTCATGATTTATTATTTCACTTCCCTGTTCGCTATTCCGACACAAGCGAATTAAAAAAAATTTCAGAATTAATTCCCGGAGAAACAGCAACAGTCTATGGAAAAATTTCAAAATTAAAAACTAGAAAAGCTTTTCGTTCTAGAATTCCAATGGGTGAAGGAGAAATAGAAGACTTGTCCGGAAAAATAAAAATAATTTGGTTTAACCAAGCCTATATGGCAAAAATGACGCATAATGGCGAAAATGTAAAATTAACCGGAAAAATAACTCAAGGAAAAAGTGGAATATATTTAGCAAATCCAGAAGTTGAAAAAACTCCCGACCTGCAAATTATTTCTCACAATTCTATTTTTAATAAAAATGAAAATGAAGAAGGTGGTTTTTCCTATCCCATTTATCACGAAACAAGAGGCATAACTTCGAAATGGTTTTATCATGCCATGGAAAAAATCTTAAAAGAAAAAACTCTTGATAATTTTGAAGACTACATTCCAGAAGACATTTTAAAAAAATATAATTTGCCAAGTTTAAAAACAGCACTCATCTGGATTCATAAACCCAAAAACAAAAAAGATGCGGAAACAGCTAGAAAACGTTTTGCTTTCGAAGAAGTTTTTTGCATTCAATTAGAAAGACAACACGATAAATTAGAATACAGAAAAAACAAATCTTTCCAAATAGAAACTGAACTTCCTAAAATTTTGAATCCCCAAAGATCCCAATCCGAAGGAGAAGGGCGCAGGGGTGAAAAATTTCAGGAAGTTCAGTTTGGAGAAAATGTAAATCAATTCTTGTCTCGTTTCCCTTTTGAATTAACAGAATCACAATCAAAATCAATAAAAACAGTCTTAGAAGATATGGGTAAAAATTTCCCAATGTCTCGCCTTTTGGAAGGTGATGTCGGTTCTGGAAAAACTGCTGTCGCCGCCACTGCTTCCTACGTAGTTGTAAAACAAACACCAAAAGGACAAAATTTTGGAAATCTGCAAGTTGCCTATATGGCGCCAACTGAAATTTTAGCGTCTCAACATTTTGAATCTTTTATTCAATATTTTAAACATTTACCAATCAACATCGGTTTAATTACTGGTTCTGGTTGTAAAAAATTTCCATCAAAAGTAAATCCTTCCGGTTGGACGACAATTTCTCGCGCACAACTTTTAAAATGGACAGCCAATGGCGAAATGCCAATTTTAATTGGAACGCACGCTTTAATTCAAAAAACAGTTAAATTTAAAAATTTGGCATTCGTGGTAATAGACGAACAACACAGATTTGGAACAGGACAAAGAAGAAAATTAGTTCGCAAAGACGGAGTCGCTCCTCATTTACTTTCAATGACTGCCACTCCAATCCCACGTACTCTCGCGCTCACAGTTTACGGCGACTTAGATTTATCTCTCCTTGATGAAATGCCAACTGGCAGAAAACAAATAATTACAGAAATAATTACACCAGAAAAACGCGAAGAAACTTACGAGCAAATTAGAAAAGAATTACAAGCTGGCCGACAACTTTATGTAATTTGTCCAAGAATAGACGAACCAGATCCAGAAAAAGAAATGGCAGTCCAAGCAAAATCTGCTGTGGCCGAAGCAAAACGTCTGAAAAAAGAAATTTTTCAAGAATATGAAATCGGCGTGCTTCATTCAAAAATGAGCAAAGATAAAAAAGAAAAAGTCATGAAAGATTTTACTGATGGAAAAATAAATATATTATGCGCAACTTCTGTGGTTGAAGTTGGAGTGAATGTTCCAAATGCCACAGTAATAATAATTGAAGGAGCAGAAAGATTTGGACTCGCACAACTTCACCAGCTTCGTGGACGTGTCATAAGAAGTAATCATCAAGCATATTGTTATGTTTTTGCCGACGCAAAAACTGACAAAACAATTCAAAGATTAAAAGCTCTAAAAACTGCCAAAAATGGTTTTGAATTGGCAGAATTAGATTTATCTTTGCGTGGCGCTGGAGAACTTTCTGGAACAAAACAATGGGGTATTACCGATTTAGGAATGGAAGCAATAAAAAATTTAAAAATGGTAGAAGCTGCTCGTACCGAAGCAATTCGTTTAATTTCCGAAGATTCCGAACTTGAAAGTTATCCTCTACTAAAAAATAAGGTAAAAGAAAAAGCTGGAGAATTCCATTTTGAATAATTGTCCGTCCTCTAGGATTCGAACCTAGGACCCCAGAGGTATAAGCTCTGTGCTCTAACCAGCTGAGCTAAGGACGGATGGTTTTAGAAGCATTTTTATTCTATTGCAAAAATTCTATTTATGCAATTTTATTTTCTGGATCTATTATATCTTTCTTCTTTGGTATTATTCCGTGAGCAATAATAATCTTTTCGTAATCTGCTTGCTCCAAAGTCTCAACTTCAATAAGTTTATTTGCAATTGCATCCAACGCTTTTTTATTTTCTTTCAAAACTTTTTCAGCAGATTTTATTCCATCGTCTATAATTCTTGAAACTTCCGAATCAACTTTTACAAAAACTGCTTCGGAAAATTCTCTTTCTTCAAAAACTCCGTATTGCTTATGTCCTACATCTTCCACTAAAGCAACGGGACCAATTAAATCTGACATTCCCCAGCGAGTTACCATTGCGCGCGCCAACCTTGTAGCCATTTGTAAATCACTTGATGGACCGGTAGTAATATCTCCAAAAATCATTTTTTCTGCAACATAACCTCCGAGTGACATTGCAATGTCATCAATAAATTCTTTTTTAGATTGTAAACGTTTTTCTTCAAGCGGAAGTTTAATTGTATATCCACCAGCACTTCCACGGGCAACGATAGAAACTTTATGAACTGGATCAGCGTATGGCAAAACTGAAGCAACGAGAGCGTGACCAGCTTCGTGGTAAGCAGTAATTTGTTTTTCTTTTTTAGAAAGCAAATGACTTTTTCTTTCTGGACCCATCATTACTTTTTCAATAGAACGAATTAAATCAAATTGAAAAACTTTTTTACGATTTTCACGAGCAGCTAAAATTGCTCCTTCATTCATCAATGAATATAAATCAGCACCAGAAAATCCGGGAGTTCGTTCAGCAATAACTTTTAAATTAATATCTTCTGCCAATGGTTTTCTAATGGCATGAATTTTCAAAATTTCTTCTCTGTCAGCTCTGTCTGGCAAATCAAGCAAAACTCGGCGATCAAAGCGTCCTGGACGCAAAAGAGCTGGATCTAAAACATCTGGTCTGTTTGTGGCTGCCATAACTATCACTTTATTATTTGGCTCAAAACCATCCATTTCAACTAAAATCTGATTTAATGTTTGTTCCCTTTCGTCGTTTCCTCCACCAACGCCTGTTCCTCTAACACGGCCAACTGCATCAATTTCATCCACAAAAATTATTGAAGGCGCTGCTTTTTTTGCCATTTTGAAAAGATCTCGTACGCGACTTGCACCGACACCAACAAACATTTCAACGAATTCTGAACCTGAAAGATGAAAAAATGGAACGCTCGCTTCCCCTGCTACTGCACGCGCCAATAAAGTTTTTCCTGTTCCCGGAGCGCCAGTTAAAATAACTCCTTTTGGAATTCTTGCACCAATATCTAAAAACTTTTTTGGACTTTTCAAAAAATCAACAATTTCTTTTAATTCTTCTTTTGCTTCTTTGCAACCAGCAACATCTTTAAAAGTTACTCTATTATTTTTATCATTTGGATCTGTGATTCGAGCTTTTGATTGTCCAAAAGAAAATGCTTGCATGCCTGATCCTTTCACTTGGCGAGATAAATACCAGAAAAAGAAAATGATAAATAAAATTGGTAAAAGAAATGGCAAAATATTCAAAGCCCAGTAGCCAAAACCACTTTCATTTTTTACTTCTATTACAGTATTCGCAAGAGCTTCGGGTTTTACTCCATAATTAAATAAAGTTTGAGAAAGCGAAGCTTCAACTTCTTTTTTTGCTTTTTTAACTTCGTCATTTTTATATGTAATTGTAAGATTTTCTCCTTCAACTAAAATTTTCTTAACATCACCAACAGAAACACTTTTTGCTAAATCAGAAATTGGAATTTCTGGAACAGTTTTTGTCGCACCGGAAATTGCCAAATAAAGAGCTGTAATTATCATAAAAATCAAAAGCGCGCCAGTAATACTGCCAGAAAATTTACTTTCCTTTTTCTTTTTACCTTTATTCTGCGGTCCTTTTTGATTTAGAAAATCGAATTGCATTCAATAAATATAGCACAAAAACTAAAATTTGGGAATAAAAAAAGCCACCTAAAAAGATGGCTCGATTGTATTCGTAAGTACATAATTTATTTTATTCTAAAAGTAAGTGGAATAGAAACTCCCATATAAAAATATGGATCCCATTTTGTCCACGAAGAACCAGATTCAATAAAAGCTGACGCCTTGCCATTAGCTACTGGAACACCTCCTCCTATTCCTAAATAAGAATCAGATGTTTGGGTGCTTTTTATAGCAACTAAATACATAGCCGATTTAGGAAAAGAATATTCAATAAATCCTCCAAAAGAATTATCTGACAAAGAAAAAATTGGCGTAGCCGACCATTCTTCTTTACTGAAAGAAAAAAGAGCGTAAAAAGGCATACTCAACTTAAACCCATTAGCAGGATCTTTTAAAGAAACATAACCTTGTGGATTTAACATAAAACCAGCATTCATTTTTATCTTTTTTGAAGAACTCAAAGAGTCTTTTTGTGCATTAGCGTTCAAAGCAAAGACACATACTACAAGAAATATAATTTTTTTCATATAAAAGTTTTTAATTGGTTTTCACAAAAGACAAATTTATCTCTCCTGTGAAAACCAACAAAAACTAATTTCAAAAAACTATTATTGTCTAAATAATAGCATATTATTGTAAAAAGTCAATGTTTGTGGAGATGACGGGAGTCGAACCCGTGTGCAGAAGGTTATTACAAGGAAATCTACATACTTAGCGCGTTTTTTGTTTTTCGATTAAAAAAATCTTAAACGAGCAAAATATTTTTTAATCTACTCCCTTTGTTTTGGAAGAAAGTCGAGAAAATCTTTTTCCTATCCCGATAATATTATGCCTCAGTTCATATATCGGAAGTCTATGAATGAGACACCAGCCTAGCTTACGCGAAAGCTGGAGCAAAAGCGAAGTCCACCTTACCGAAGTAAGGAGAAGCTACAGCTTTTACTTTAGAAGCTAATTTTGCAATTAACATTTAAACGAAAATTTAACGAGATTACGTTTATACTCGGTATGCATCAATGCAAAAGGCCAACTGTCTATGCCTTGCATCCCCATATTAAACTTTCAATGCACAAAGCAGAGCACATCACCACACGCATCCCACAGGTTTGTTTCACCCTCCATCGTATTTCTACGAAAGCCTTGTCCGTGTGTGCTCTGCTTCCTACACTCAACGTCCTTTGTATTCGCGCCTAATTTCTATATCAGTTTCGCGCTTCTTTATGCTTTCTCTTTTGTCTGTTTTCTTTTTTCCTTTCACTACAGCAATTTGCAATTTAATTTTTCTATTTTTATTATACATTGAAATCGGCATTATTGTCAAACTCTTGTTTTTTTCATTACTGGCAAGTTCTGCTATTTCTTTTTTAGTTAATAAAAGTTTTCTATTTCTCAAAGGATCATAATCTGCCGAAACATTATTAACTTGATATGGTTGGATGTTGGCATTTATTAAAAAGCACTCGCCTCCCCGAACAATGACAAAAGCGCCTTCAAGCGATACTTTACCGGTTCTGACTGATTTAACTTCTGTTCCTAATAATTCTATTCCCGCTTCGTACTTTTCTAGAATTTCATAATTAAATCTCAATTTTCTATTTTCCGCGTAAAAAGCCATAACTACATATTAACATATTTAGTTTTGAATCAACTTAAAATCCAATCCAAGAGCCATCATAGCCCAAAGTTTTTAATATTGTTTCAATGATAAGCCAAGCGGCAGCTGCGACAACAAGACCAATAACAACGCCTAAAAATATTTCTTTCGCTTTTGTTTTTTTGGAAGGATCTCCGCCAGAAATTAAAAGTATAATTCCAGCATAAGCAAACATAATTGCCGCGACTGGAATAGCGAGATCAAAAATAATAAATTTTACAACTTTATTTACCATCTCTAACAATTCATTAAAACCGCATCCAGTTTTTGGACAAGCCGCGGTTAATCCTAATCCTTTTGTTGATAAATCTTCTGGCAGTGGCGTTGTGATGTGAAGCGTGTTTGTGTTTGTATTACCTCCATTGCTACCAGAACCACCATTATATCCTCCTGTTCCATATTGCAACATTCCTCCTTGAGAAATTGGTGCGCAAAACTCATAGGGATGTGGAACATAATTGCTTGCTCCTTTCTTATCATAAATAAGCATGAGTTTATTTTCTTGTATTTCCACACACTTAAGATTTTTAGGATCATGTTCCCAACCAATCACAACCCCCGAAGATGGATCAATATAAGTATTAAGAGCTTCATCTATTTCTCTTACAATCCCACTTGATAAATCACTTGGAAAATTTGAAGGTTGTAATTGATTTAAAGAGAATACTAATTGTCCATTAGATACAGACAAAGTGCCAGATAATAAAAAATTTTTATAAAAAATTTTATCGAGACCAACACTTTCTTTAAAATAATCTGCACTTAATATAAGTAGCCCGTTAGTTAAACTTACTTTTGCATTAGACATATAAAGAACATTATCGGGTTCGGTCGTACTAACACATAACGACGGGCAAAGATTTGGTAAAATTTCATATTCAACATCTTTATAAACTTGGTATTCAGTTATTTCTGGTGGTTCTTGTACTTGAGCGAAAGCTATAATAACAGGTAAAAATACTAGAAGTAAAATTAAAAAATATTTTTTCATAAATTTAATGAGCCAAGAAGCAAAAAGCTCCTAGCCAGTTATATGGTCCGAAGACCAACATATCCGTTTCCAGACATGACACGGTCAGTGCAACTCTGACTAGGAGTTTTTTGGTACTGACCGTGTTTCTTCACCATGCCTTTATTGCTAAAGGTTTAGGCTACTTTTAAATATTAAGTTATATTATAATTTTAGCATATTTAAAATAAATGTTAAAATACAACTATGTCAGAAAAAAGAAAATTAAATGTTTCCGGCTACAGAGGAATTTGGGGAGATACTTTAAATGATGAAATCGTTTCAAAATACACTCGAGCCTTCGCTAAATTTACAAAAGAAGAAATGAAAAAACCTGCCCGCAATGCTTTCAGCATAGCTGATGCAGGCGGGGAAAACCCAACTATTTTAATCGGCCGTGACGGACGCGAAAGCGGACCAGAAATAAAAAAAATAATTATCAGAGAATTAGAAAATCTCGGAGTGAATGTTATTGATGGAGATATTTTACCAACACCAACAGTTTTATTTTCTGTTCGCAAACATAAATACGATGGCGCAATTATTATTACTGCTTCGCATAATCCAATAGAATACAACGGTCTAAAATTCGTAAACAAACAAGCCTTTTTTACAACCGGCGCAGAAATAGAAAAAATAAATAAATATTATGACCATTCCTAATTTTACAAAAGAACACGCTGACCAAATTTTAGCTCACATAAACGTGAAAGCCATTCGTGAAAGAAAATTTAAAGTTGTTGTTGATATGATAAATGCTTCTGCTTGCGTAATGGATCCATATCTTTTTGAACAACTTGGTGTTGAATTAATTCCTCTTAATAATATTCCAAATGGAAAATTTGCCCACAGACCAGAACCACTAAGAGAAAACTTAGAAGAAATAATGAAAACTACAAAAGAAATAAAAGCTGATGTTGGTTTTGTTCACGACCCAGACGCCGATAGACTTGTAATAATAAATGAAAATGGAGAAGTAATTTCCGAAGAATATTCTATCGCTTTTGGAATAGAAAGTATCTTATCAAAAAATCCCGGTAAACCAATTGTTATCAATCTTTCAACTTCACAAATGGGCGCGAACATAGCAAAAAAATATGGAAGTATATGCTATCGTTCAAAAATTGGAGAAGGTTATGTCGTCGCTGAAATAATTTCTCATAATGCAATTGTTGGTGGAGAAGGAAATGGTGGAATCATCTACCCTACCATAAATACCGTGCGAGATAGTTTTACTGGCTTAGCTCTTGTACTTGAACTTCTAGCAGAAAGAAAACAAACTGTCAGTGAATGTATAGCTAGCTTCCCAAAATATTTTATTAAAAAAGATAAATGGCCAATTGGAGGAAATTTACAAGAAATGTACTTAAAATTAAAATCTCATTTTAAAGAAGCAAAATTTGACGAACAAGACGGCCTACGACTCGATTTGCCAGATAATTCATGGCTTCATTTAAGACCATCAAATACTGAACCAATTATTAAGCTCTTTGGAGAGGCAAAAACTCAAGAAAGAATCGACGCTTTATTTAAAGAGACAAAGTTGACTTTAGGCCTCTAATAAGCTAAAATCTTCTAAGTAAAGTATTATTTATATCAATTGCGTGAAAGAATAAACAATCAAATAAGAGCTAAGGAACTCCGAGTTTTAGATAGCGAAAACAAAAGTATAGGTGTTTTAACTTTTGCAGAAGCATTAAATCTTGCTAGTGAAAAGGGTTTAGATCTTATTGAAATATCACCAAACGCAAATCCACCAGTTGCAAAAATAATGGATTTTGGTAAATATCAATACGAAGCAAGTAAAAAATTGAAAAAAGCTAGGGCAGGTGCCAAAATGACAGAAACAAAGTCAATTCAGATTAAAATAGGCACAGGCGACCATGATTTAGAGCTAAAAGCAAAAACAGCTTCAAAATGGCTGAAGGAAGGACACAGAATCAAGATAGAACTTTTCCTTGCTGGACGCGCAAAGTATATGGATGAAAAATTTTTACGAGAAAGATTAGATCGAGTACTTCATTTAATAACTGAAGATTATAAAATAGCTGAATCTCATAAAAGAGGTCCAAAAGGTTTATTTATTACAATAGAAAAAGCAAAATAACTACGAATTTAACATCACAAAAAAATTATGAAAGGAATGAAAACAAATAAGTCATATAGCAAGAGATTAAAACTTACTAAAAATGGAAAGGTTATTTCTCGCAAGCCGGGTTTTAATCATTTCAATGCTAAGCAATCTCGTTCAACACAATTATCAGGTCGCAAAGGAAACAGTTTTACAATAAAAAACAAACCAAAAAGTCACTTGTTGCCTTTTTCCTAATTAAAAAATTTATATAAAATAAAATGACAAGAGTTAAAAAAGGAGTACATGCATTAAAAAGAAGAAGAAGCGTTCTTAAACAAACAAAAGGTTTTCGCCATGGACGAAGTACTAAAGAACGTCAAGCAAAAGAAGCACTTTTGCATGCAGGAAATTATTCTTTCGCACATAGAAAAGATAAAAAATCTCACAATAGAAAATTGTGGAATATAAAAATAAATGCTGGCTCAAGAGAAATTGGAATGTCATATTCAAAACTTATCGGAGCTCTAAAGAAAAATAAAATTGAACTGGACAGAAAAATTCTTGCTGACCTAGCAGAAAATAATCCAAAAGTTTTTGAAAAAGTTCTCGCAAGTCTAAAATAAATAAAAAAATCCCCGCCTGGGGATTTTTTGTTTAAGAAATTTTATATTCTGGAATTTTATATTTTTTTACAATTTCAATAACATCAGAAACTAATTTTTTAGGATCAGGACCAGAAACAACTTTAGCATTTGGGCGATGTCCTTTTTCAAAAATATCTTTAAGTTGATTTCCCATCTCCCATTCTCCTTCATAAATACCTATTACTTTATTATCTTCAAAGGCAATTGTAAATTCATGGATAGTTCCTATACGTCCACAACCACAAATAACAGCATCAGCGCAACGAGTTAAAAGTAAATCTCTACCAGGATAACCAAAGCCTGTATAAATTATTAAATCCATATAATCTACTGGAAGTTTATAAACTTCAATATGTTCTCTTTCACTTGAAGCAGGAGAAAAACCGATAGACAGACCGCCAACTTCTTTCGCACCCATAGCTGCCCACAACGGAAAACCAGTTGTTGCTCCAGTTATTAAAACAGCACCCTGACGAGCAATTTCACGTCCAAGTTCTTTTGCTTTATCTAAAGCATCAATTCCACAATGACCTGTTTCTGCAGCTCCAGAAACACATATTTTAATTTGTTGATGTCCGTGTTTTGTATACGGATTTATAGAAAGCGCATCCATATTTAAATTGTATCAAAAACTAACAATGAAGTAAAACTGAACTTCCTTCTTCTGGAGTATAAGCATCGACTCCTAAATTATCTCTAAGTTTTTGTACTAAAAACATAGAAGACTTTGGTTCGCCCATAACTACAAAAACTTTTTTCAAAGTTTCTTGTGTACTTTCTACAAAATTAATTAAACCATCAGAATCTTTGTGTCCTGAATATCCATTGATAACAACAACTTTTGCTCGCACAACAACATCTTCACCAGATATTTTCACGGTTTTTATTCCTTCTTGAATTAAACGTCCCATTGTACCAACTGCTTGATAGCCAGTAAGCAAAATCGTATTGTTTGGATCAGGTAAATAATGTTGTTCGTGATGCACAATTCTTCCGCCCGAAGACATTCCAGAGCCAGCAATTATTACTTTTGGATTTGGAACTTCATTAATTTTTTTTGATTCTTCAGATCTCAAAGTCGAATGAAGTCCTGGAAAATCAAATATATGTTTTTCTTTAGACATAGCTTTTTGCGCTTTTTCATTAAAATAAGTCTTAAATTGCTTAAAAATCTCAGTCAAACGAATAGCCAAAGGAGAATCAAAATAAATTGGCATAACTGGAATACGATCATGTTCAACTAAATCATTTAATTCAAATAAAAGTTCTTGGGAACGTTCCAGAGAAAAAGTTGGAACAATCAATGTGCCTTTCGCTTTAAAATTATCTTCCAGTGTCATTTCTAAAAGTTTTTTTCTATCATCTCTTGATTCATGATTTCTATCACCATAAACACTTTCCATAATTAAATAATCAATGTCATTAACAATTTCTGTATCAGGAAGTAAAGGAGAAGGACTGTTTCCTAAATCTCCTGTAAAAAGAATTTTCTTGCCATTAAAAATAAATTCCACCATAGCAGAACCTAAAATATGTCCTGAGTCCCTAAAAGAAACTTCCAAATCATCAGAAATTTTTATTTTTTGATGATATTCAAAACCTTGCCAAAGAGAAAGTGCAATTTCAATATTTTCTTCATTGTAAATATCAGATAAATTATAATTTCTATTTTTTGAAAGAATGGCTGTTGTATCTTCCAACATTGGACTAACAAGAGCTTTTGTTGGAAGAGTTGAAAAAATTTTTCCACGAAAACCTTCCTTGATCAATTTTGGAATTCTACCTAAATGATCTATATGTGCATGAGTAACAAAAAGAATATCTATTTCTTTTGGATCATAAATAAATTTATCCCAGTTTATGTCATCAGCTAATTTTATTCCCTGAACAAGTCCGCAATCAATTAATATTTTTTTATCTTCAATCTCTAAAAGAAAGTTGGCGCCAGTTACTGTTCCAACTCCCCCACAAAATGTTAATTTAGCAACGTTTGTCATAGATATTGATATTATAACTTATTTTTATTTTTTAAAGTAATTTTTTTATAAAAATAAGTGATTGCAAAACAACTTCCAGCCAAATCGCAGAAAATATCAGAAATAGAATCTAAAGAATTAAAAGAATCGCCTGCAATGACATTATTAAACACAAATTCAAATAATTCCCATAATACACCAACTAAAAGAACACCAAAAATAATTTGGATAATAATTTTAAAAGAAATCTCTTTAACTGAAAAAAGCCAAAAAAGAAGCAAGGCAATAAAAAATCCGCCAAAAACGTGCATTATTATGTCAAAATACCAAATTGTGTAATACCAATAAAATTTTCCAGCAATAAAATTCAAAATGAAAATCAAAAAAATAGTTATAGCTATTTTTTTAAAAAGTTCTTTTCTGTCCATAAATCCATTATATCATCTTAAAAGAAAAAACCCGTAAAAACGGATTCTTTTTTAGGACTATTTCCGATATATTACCATAGCTAAAAGCTAAGTGGGTATCAGACACAAAGGACCAAGGTCAAATGTGATCGAGATTCCCAAAAAATATTGTTCTAGGTAATAATTGGAAATAACCCTACTTAAAGTCTATCTTATACAAAACTTTTTGCAATAGAAATTTGCAAAAAACCACAAAATTTTGTAAAAAACAAGCTTAATTATTTTTTATGAGATTTATTTGTTTGAGTGAATTTTTCGTGCGCAGCTTCATACTCAAATAATTCATTTTCTGAAAACCAATGCGCTATTTCAGCTTTTGCATCTTCTGCATCACCAGAAGCATGAATAAGATTTGGAATGCCAATTTTATTTGCGTCTCCGTGAGCATAACTCATATGAGCGTAATCTCCACGAACAGTTCCGGGTAATGCAGATTTTGGTTCTGTAGTTCCAACCATTTTTCGAACAAGAGAAATTGCCTCAATTCCTTCTAAAACAAATGCCAGAACTGGACCAGCATCCATCATTTCCAAAGTTACATCAAAAGTTTGTTGTCCCCTGCGAGAAATCATTTTGCCTATTTCTTCATAATGTTTAAAATAATGATCGTAGTCTGGTTTAAGCATTTTTGCTCCAATAATCTTAAGTCCAACTTTTTCAAAACGAGATAAAATCTCCCCAGCCACGCCACGTTGTATTGCATCTGGTTTAAAAATTATAAGGGTTCTTTCTTGTGTCATATATTTTATAAAAAATTTAAAATTATAATATAGCTATCTTAACAGATTTAAAGAAAAATTCAAAATCAGCCATTCTGTTTTTTGTATTTTTCCATAATTTCATTTTCAATTTCTTCACGATCTCTTCCGTATTTAAGATAAGAAAGTTCTTTAAGTGGTTGCACTAATTCAGGCTCTCCTTTTTCTGGCGCAAGGGTTATTATGTTAAATGGTTTTGTTGGCTGTCCTTTCACCAACATACTTACATATGCATTATAATTATCCAATTTCATAATATCAGAAGCTTTAAAAGTTGGTTGAAATCTTTTTTCTAAAAATGTCGCATCTTCAGAACTCACTCGGAACACAGCCATAGAACCAACGTTTCCAAAAACAGCGTTTTTAATTCCTTCTTCCAATTGAGAAATATATTGATGCGCAATATTTAATGAAAGACGATATTTTCTAGCTTCCGAAAGAATTGAAGCAATTGAATCTGTTGTAACATTTTGAAACTCATCTATGTAAAGATAAAAGTCATTCATTTTTTGCCCAAACATATCAACACGAGAAAGCGCCGCCATTTGAATTTTTCCAACCAAAACGAGACCAATTAAATTGGCATTCATTTCTCCTAATCGTCCTTTTGAAAGATTTACCAGAAGAATTTTTTTCTCATCCATAATTTTTCTAAAATTGAAAACAGATTTTTCTTGCAAAACTACCGGACGCATAATGTCGTTGGAAATAAAATTATCAAATTTGGAAGTAATGTAAGGCACGAAATTCGCCAAGCTTTGATCTCCTGTCGTCTGTTCTGCGGAAATCCAAAATTGTTTAATAATTGGATTTTTGCATTTTGATAATTTCATATCGCGAAATTCTTTATCAGCCAAAACACGCGAAATTTCAAGTAAAGTACAACCAGATTCTGGATCTTCCATTATAAGAAAAGCACTATTTTTAAAATACTGCTCAAACATCGGCCCACCAGAAGTTTTCATATCAAAAAGCTTATTAAAAATGCCCATCAATTCATTAACAACAAAAGTCTTCTGCTCTGGATATTTAGGATCAAATTCAAGCATGTTAAGACCCATAGGACGAGCAGTGTAGGCAGGGTCAAAATAAATAACATCATCAATACGTTCCTGTGGAATACGAGAAAGAATAGTCTGAATATCAGTTCCGTGCGGATCAATATAACAACAGCCATCGCCATTTAAAATATCTTGGGTAATCATATTCAACATAATATTTGTTTTACCTGTTCCAGTTTGACCTATTACATACATATGACGAAGTCTATCTTCGCGAGCAATTCTAACTTCAGTATCTTTGCCACGATAACTGTTTATCCCTAAAAGAATTCCCTCACTTCCCATTTCAATTGGAGCCGGAGCAATTCCAGCTTTTGCTTCTTTAAGTTGAGACTGACCAGAAATACCCACAGGAAAATGAAAGACTGAAGCAAGTTCTTTTAAATTCATTGGTAAAACTTTATTTTCAGGAAAAGTTCTAAAAGAAAAATCGTGAAAAAATTTCTTTAAATCACTTCCAGAAATTTTTTCAAAAGCAATGGAATTGCTTGCTGCTTCAGTAAACTGATTAAATGAAGATTCAATTTCACTTAAAATTGCTTCTGATCTTTCTTTTGTCTCAGCAGAAGTAACAATTCTAATACTTGCTTTCATAATCGAACTTTTTAATTTATTATTTATTTTTTCAACCGCCCCTTCATCTACTGCACGCCTACCTTTCATATATTTCTCTTTCTTTTCTTCTTCGCTTTTTTTTGTATCAAAAAATAATTCTTTAGTAGCTTTCAAAAAAGCTTTATTAAATTTATAGAAATTATCCGCAGCATGTTTAACCGAATATCCATCTTTTACGTCATCTAAAATTAGATGAAATTGATCAATGAATTTATTACCAGCTGGCGCCACTAAAAGTTGAATTGCTGCTCCTTCGCCTTGTGTTTTTAATTTAGTAAATACATTAAGAATTGTATTCATCGGATCGTGGTCAATATTGTCATATGTTTTGAGAGGCAAAACAGCACGCTCAGAAAAACTGGCATAAGCTCCTGAGGCATAACCTTTCTCACTAAAAACATTATAGTCGTCTGAAATTTCAATAATTTTAGCGTCGTGATAAAAAGCCAAAACTTGTTTTTCAAAAAGAATAATATATTTGTTTGGAATTGCTGCATAAATAACAACAGAATCTCTGTGATTTTCCAAAGCAACTTCTAGAGTAAAATAATTTTCTTTTTCATTATATTTATCTTCAGAAATAGATTGCATGCCAGCATAAAATTGCTCCATGGCTCCAATAAATTCTTTAAACCCTTTTTGTTTGTCTGCTTCATCTTGAGGTGGTGGAAGTGTAATTTCAAAAAGAGTCATATTTAAAGATTTATAAAGTGGCGTTCCTTCTTTTAAATCTTTTACAATTTGACCAGTTTTCAAATACTGAATTAAAAGTCTGTGAAAATCGTCATCAATGTGTGGATTATTCATCGCTTCCATCACAGAAATTGCATTACGAATTCCTTTAGTCAAAACAATCCCTAAAAGTTCTTCCATAATTACATCGTGAGCTTCAGGTTTCAATTTAAGCACAATTCCTTCTGTTTCTTTTTTACTTAAAAGATTATCCTTATGCACCATTTCTCTGGCTGGAATTTTTTTATATTCCAAAACAACATCCTTAGCCGCATTTTCATGAGAATTTTCAAAATGACCTAAATTTCTTAACTCCTCCTCTTTCTTTGCAACATGAGCACGCAAATAATCAAGCTCCTCTGTTGGAGTCTTAAATTTTGGCATCTCCTTAAAGAATGATCCGTTCATTGTTTTAATTATATACTAACTCCCTAACTTTTAATAATGATTTTAGAAGGAATTTATTTATCCACACCACATATTTGACTAAAAATCAAACCTATGCTAATGTAAGAAAAAAGGTTGGTACCTTCAAAAAGCTTCATATTTTACATTTTTAGTTATTTTAGGGGTTTGACAGAAATAGACCTTTAAAACAACTAAAAATTTGAAATCATGAAAACACAAAAAATCAAGGAAGTGATAATTTTTATACTCCTGGAAATTGGATACCATTTTGTTTTTTTCAGACCTGAAAGACATGAAAAAAAGAAATCTTTAATAGATACATATGGGGAAGTTTTCCAGAGTTAAATGCTGATAAATATAACTAATATTTATCAGCATTTTTTAATATAAACTTGACATTTTAAGCTAAATATGCTACACTATTTGTAGTTTGAAAATGTTGCTTTCGTTTTAATTATAAATAAGTATAATGTAATAAGGGGTCGCTTATTAAATTTAACTTATAAAAAGTAATTATGACTACTGAAGAATTAACTGCTTTGGCAGAAAAGATTAAAGCAGGAACAGCAACAAAAGAAGAAACCTTTAAATTTCATGAAGAATTTAACAAACTTCTATCAGAAATTAAAGGATTATTAAAAGAATAACAAAAAATATATGAATTTTGAAAAAATGAATCCTTTTAAGGGAAATAAAAAAGAAACATCTGGTGTTGAAGTAATGGAACCATCAGAAAAAATAAAAATGGATACTTTAAGCCAAGAAACAGAAACAAATGTGGAAGACTTAAAAAAAGAATGTACTCCAGACAATTTTATAAAATTAACACCCGAAAAAAGAAAACTTGTCATAGACAAGGTTAAAGTACTACTTTCTATCGCTGTTGCAGCGGGAATAGTTGCAGTGGGAGTTAATTTTAAAGCACTTGATAACGCATCTGATATTATCGGACCTGCAAGTCAACAAGCAATAGTAGGTGGTGCGGGCGCAATGTTGGCATTATTAAGTGGAATTGGATTAAAGATCAGAGATATGTATCAAAAAGAAAAAGCAAGGTTTTAAAAAATACTCAGTACTTAATCAAAAAATCCCCGAGCGGGGATTTTTTGTTGTCTAAATTTGGGTTAAAATTTCTGGATCACCGTCTGTAATCAAAACCGTATGTTCAAAATGCGCGCTTTTTTTTCTATCTGCCGTATGAAAAGTCCAACCATCTTTTTGCAAATTAACATTTTTGGTTCCACCATTCACCATTGGTTCTATGGCAATAATCATTCCTCTTTTTAATTTTTCCCCAGTTCCAGCTTTTCCAAAATTTGGAATATATGGATCTTCGTGAACTGCTTTTCCTACACCATGCCCAGCAAGAACTTCCACAATTCCATATTTATGAGGGCGAATAAAACTTTCAATCGCATGACTTATATCACCAATTCTATTCCCTTCTCTCGCAAAACTAATACCAATTTCCAAAGATTTTTTTGTCACATCCATAAGTTTCTGAGAACCATTACTTATTTCTCCAACTCCAACAGTCATCGCCATATCGGTATAAAGACCTTTATGTCTCAAACCTAAATCAATTGAAATAATATCTCCCTCTTTCAAAATTTTATCTTTTTTTGGAATTCCATGAACAACTTCTTCATTAACTGAAACGCACAAAGAAGCTGGAAAAGGAATCCCGTCGCCTGATTTGTAATTTAAAAAAGATGGATAATCTCCCATACCTTTAATTAATTTTTCTGCATATTTATCTAATTCCCAAGTTGAAATTCCAGGTTTTACCATTTCCTTCACTTTATTTAAAACGGTAGCGAGACGCTTCCCTCCTTCCCTAATTATTTCTATTTCCTCCGGAGTTTTAATTATTATCATAAATTATTTTATTATCGTTCCTGGAAATTTTTCGCCATTTAAACATTTGGCAAAATTTTCAATTGGTTTTCCATTCATAATGATAACTTCTATCCCCGCTTTTTCCGCTTCTCTTGAAGCTATCGGATCAAATGGAGAATTAAGTCCCGGATTCCATTCTTCTGGAATTAATTTTCTATATTCTGCCCAAGATATTTCTTCAATTTTTTTAGCATTTATATTTATTTTTGGATCAGAATCATAAACATAATCAATATTTGAAAGATTTATTACTTTTTTAGCGCCAACATTTTTAGCCATTAAAATTGCATCAAAATCTGTACTACATCCAGATTTCCAACCAGCACCAATCATAATTGGTTTATCAAAATTAACCGGCAAAGTAGGATCAATAATAATTTGATCACTCGCAGAATTTTCAAAATTTAAACGTAAAAATTCAGCATTAAAACGTGTTGAATAAATTCCAAGCCAATCTAAATTATCGTGAGAAAATTTTGATATTTCCTTAAATGCATCCTGATATCTTCTACAAATTTTTCCACCACCAGTTATAATTATAAATTTTTTTCCCTGAACAACATGAGAAAGAATTATCGTTTTAAAATCTTTCAAAAATTTAATATCTATTTGATCAGGTATTATCAGCGATCCACCGAGTGAAATTATAATTATTTCTTCCATTTTAAAAATTTAAAGCCTTAATAATATCTTTGTGAACATCTTCTATCGATTGTTCTCCGTTTATTTCAATAAAATTGTAGCCAGTTTTGTTTTTAAAATATTCAATAGAAGGCAAAACATCTTTTTCAAACCAGCCAAGTCTATTTTGTATTTTTTCTGGACTATCATCAGCACGTTTTCTTTCCATCATTCTTGTATACGACCAATCTTTAGAAACATTCATTAAAATAATATTCGGTTTTTCAATTTTATAAAAATCAAAAAGAGAATCAAGAGCAACTGCTTCTTCGTATCTTCGACAAACGCCATCTAAAATCATATCTTCTTTTCCTGTATAATTTTTAATTATAAAATCAGTCCACACCCAAATAGGCAAAAAAACTGGAATCAAATGACCATCTTTTAAAATTTCTTGAATATTTTTACTAGTTAAACTATCTCCCTTTATAAGTTCACGGAAAGCATTACCCGTTTCAATATATATTACATCACCTCCTTTCGCTTTCAAAAAATCAGCTAGCAATTTAGCTTGCGTTCCCTTTCCACATCCTGATCTACCAAAAAATACAAATGCTTTTGAATTCATATAGAAAGATTACACGATTTTTAGAGAATAATCAACTTTAGTATTCTCGCATTGAGATTTGAGCGTCGATTTTTTTGATTAAATCAAGAAGCACTGAAACAACGATAAGCAAAGCCGTACCTCCAAGGGCTATAGCCGTTATTCCTGACACTGCGCGCATAATAAGAGGTAAAACAGCAATAAAACCCAAAAAGATTGCTCCAAGCATTGTAATGCGATTTAACACTTTTGAAATATAAGTTGAAGTTGAAGCACCCGGACGAATTCCTGGAATAAATGCCCCATTTTTTTGTAAATTAGTTGAAAGAGCTTCTGGATCAAAAGTAACAGCTGTATAAAAATAAGTGAATAAAAATACTAATATAAAATATATAACACCATATAGCAAGGAAGTTTGAGAAAATGAACTCAGTGCATGAGAAATTTTCATAACAATCGAATTAGTCGATGTAGATAAAAAGTTTCCAATCATTTGAGGAAAAAGCAAAATTGAGAGAGCAAAAATTATTGGAATAACTCCCGCCTGATTAACACGAAGAGGAATATAAGTAGAGCCCCCACCATACATTTTTGACCCACGAACACGTTTTGCATAAGTTACCGGAATCGGTCTTTCTGCTTCCGTCACAAGCACCACACCAGCAATAACTAACAATCCAGCAACAACAAACATAATATAAAGTGGAATTTGAGAAACATCAAAAGAAAAAATAAGTTGACCAACTTCAGAAGGAATTCTGGAAACAATACCAGCAAAAATTAAAATCGAAACACCATTTCCAATTCCAAATTCAGTCATCAATTCACCTATCCACATTATCAACATTGACCCTGCAACAACTATAATCAAATTTGTAATTCTATCAAACATCGTTAAATTAACTAAAATATTTTGACGTTCAAGAATGGTTAAAAGACTAAAACCTTGAATTGCAGCAAGAGGAACCGTTAGCATTCTTGAATATTGTGTGAACTTTTTTCTACCAGCTTCTCCTTCTTCATGATAAAGTTTTTTCAAAGCAGGAACCATAATAGTCAAAAGTTGCATAATAATTGATCCTGTAATATAAGGACCAACTCCAAGCATTATGATAGAAAGATTAGAAAGTCCACCACCAGAAAAAATATTCAAAATTCCAAAAAATTGGTTATTAGAAAGGAAACGGCTAAGTTCAGTAGTGTCTATTCCTGGAATAGGAATAGCTGAAAGTAATCTAAAAACAGCTAAAGCACCAAGAACAAATAAAATTTTGTTTCTTAAAGAACGATCTGTCCAAACTAATTTTATTTTACTCCAAAAATTATTCATATTTATTTAAAATTATTTTTCTAAAACTTCACCACCTGCCTTTATTATTTTTGTTTTAGCAGAATCTGAAACGGAACATTTTGAAACTTGAATTTTGATATTAAAATCTGTTTTGCCTCCTAAAATTTTTACTGTTGGAAGCCAGCCTTTTTTCTTTTTTATTATTTTTAACTTCAATAAACTTTCTGGATTTACTTCTCCACCTTTTGGAAATAATTTAATAATCTGATCCAAAGAAATGCAAACCGGTTTAACTTGAAAAGAATTAAAACGATAGCCACGATTTTTGGGCAATTTTTTTATGATATCACGAAGTTCTGGACGTCTTTTATTTCCTGCTCTTGCAGTTTGTCCTTTTCCTCCACGACCGGAAGTCTTAGCGTGTTTTCCTCCACGACCAACTATTCGATCTTTTTTATTCTTATGTACTCTTTTTAAATTATGTATTTGCATAAATTTTAAACTATTTTTTTATTTCTACTTTTTCAACTACAGCAATATTTTCAGGAACAATTTTTACATACTTACTTGAAATTTGTGAAAATGCTTCCATCACTGCTCGGGCATTATTTAATTTATTTTTTGTACCACCTAAAATTTTTCCTGTAACATCTTTCACACCAGCTAACTTTATAATGTCACGAATAACAGAACCAGCTACAAGTCCACGTCCCTTATTTGGCATCAGCACTACTCTTGAACTTGAAAACTTTGCGGAAATTTCATGAGGAATAGACATTGTTTTAGTAAGTTTGATTCTTACCATATTTTTTTTAGCATTTCTTAGGGCTTTATTTATAGCCAAAGAAGTATCACCCGCTTTTCCTAAACCTAAACCAACTGCTCCTTTTCTATCGCCTGCCACTAGACAAACACTAAAAGAAAATCTGCGTCCTCCAGCAACGACACGAGTAACACGACGAATATCAATTATCTTCTGATCAAATTCAGGCTTTGGTCTATCAAAAGATGAAGGTCTGCGTCCACTATTCTTTTTTACATTTCCTTTTTCCATAATTTATTAAAACTTCAAACCAGAAGCTCTGGCTTCATCAGCTACTAATTTTACACGTCCTGTATATTTAAAACCATTTCTATCAAAAACAACTTTTGAAATTTTTTGTTTCAAAGCAAGTTCTGCTATTGTCTTTCCAACTTGTTTTGCTCTTTCAGACTTTGTTCCTTTTGTTATTTTAGCATCATTTGCCTGCAATAAAGTTTTACCAGTTAAATCATCAATAAGCTGAGCGTAGATAAATTTATTTGAACGGAAAACAGAAAGTCTTGGGCATTTTGAAGTACCAGAAACTTTTGATCTGATTTTTGCTTTTAGTCTTATTCTTTTTTCAGTTTTATTTTGCATAAATTAAAAATTAAACAGTCTTCTTTCCTTGTTTTCTTCTAATAACTTCATCTTCATAGCGCATTCCCTTTCCTTTATATGGTTCTGGCTTTTTAAGCGCTCTAACTGCCGCTGTAAAACTTCCAACCAATTCTTTATCAATTCCAGAAACAGTAATATTATTTTTCTCTGCGGTAACTGTAAGTCCTTCTGGTATTTTTACAACAACTGGATGAGAAAAACCTAAAGCAAAATGAATTTCTTTTCCTTTTACTTCTGACTTAAATCCAACTCCTTCCAAAATTAATTTTTTACTGTATGGTGTTTGAACTCCTTGAATCATATTTTTTATATGAGAAGCATAAGTTCCCCAAAGAGATTTTGAAAATTTATCATTTCTTTTTATATTTAAAGTTATTTTTTTATCGGCAATAACTATATTTACATCATCGCGAAAAACTTTTGAAAGAGTTCCTTTTGGTCCCTTAACTGTAAAATTTGTGCCACTTTTTGTGACTTCAACTCCTGCCGGTATTAAAATTTCTTGTTTTCCTATTCTTGACATAAAATTATTACCACATTTTAAATAAAGCTTCACCACCTACTTGTTCTTTTCTAGCTTCTTTTCCTGATAAAATTCCTTTTGGTGTTGAAAGAATTAAAATTCCCATTCCATTTCTAATTGTGTGAATATCTTTCATTCCAAAATAAACTCTTCTGGACTGCTTTGAAATTCTTATTACCTCAGAAATTTTTGGTTTTTTGTCTTTATAAATTAAAACAACTTCCAAAACTGGAAATCCTTTTTTTGTTTTTTTAGAAAAATCAGAAATATAACCTTCTTTTTTTAAACATTCAGCAATAGCATTTTTCATTTTTGAATATGGAAATTGAACAGTTGTCTTTCCAGCAAGACCTGCATTCTTCATCATTATTATCATGTTTGAAATTGAATCCATAATTTTTTATTTTACCAAGAAGATTTTCTAACTCCTGGCAACATACCTTCGTTTGCTAATTCTCTAAAACATATTCGACAAACTCCAAAATCTCTCATATAGCCATTTCCACGGCCACAGCGAAAACATCGATTTTTCTGTCGAGTAGAAAATTTTGGTTTCTTTTTTGATCTTGCTATTACTGATGTTTTTGCCATCCAATTAAAAAATTAAAATAATAAACTTTTACTTTTTACAAGTCCGTTGATTTTTAAACGGGACAAGTAAATAAATATCGCCTATCTATAGGTGATATCATGTGTTTTTTCTTCTCGGCCGAATGAGCTTTGCTCATTTTAGGCTAAAGTCCTCTTCCCTAAAGCGCTTCGCGCTCGGGCAAAGAAGGAGAAACACAGATCAACCTAATATTTAGACTTTTATATACTAGCAGAAACCCAAAAATTAGTCAAATAAAAAACCCTGGATACTATGACTCAGGGTCTTTTTTATTTTAGTATTTAACCTATATTAAAAGTAGTTATGAAGCCACCCTCCTTCGTATTCACATTGATAAACCACTTCTCCTTCAAGTCCTGATATATCTCTGGAAAAAATCTTTTCTTTTCCACTAAAATTATACATATCTCCTTTTTTTCCTCCAAAGAAATGATTTTTATAAATGTAGTCTTTGCCTGGTAAACATTCAGGCCCACGTCTTGGAATTAAATTTGGTTTAATTTGTCGCAATGCATCTCGCAGATACTGGAATATATCTTCTTGTTCACTTTCTTCTAAATGAGGAAAAACGAAACCAGAATATATCATAGACCATATCGGATTATAATCATTATGAGCCTCCTTCGTTTTGTTCGGATTGTAAAAAATTATTTCCTGCCCGAGAAAACGAACGCTCCCAACATAAGAATCGCAATAAAGAAGCTTCGGGTGTTTATCTTCTGAAAAGGTAAATTTTTTAATACCATCAACAGCTTGTGGTTCTTTGTTGCTCGCATAACTTGCTAAACGAGCATTAAATAAAAAAGATTTTAAATCTGATAAATCTTCGTTAAATAGTGTATTTTCCATATTTTTTGAGTTTTATGTTAAACAACTTTTCTTTTTAGAATACTATACTTAAATAATTTAGTCAAATAAAAATCCCCTTTCGGGGATTTTTATTAAATTATTTTATTCTTTTTTAAATGGAACACCTAGAAGTTCAAAAAATGCCATTCCTTCTTTTTTATCTTTTGCAGTTGAAACAATTGTAATTGCTAAACCAAAAACATCTTTTATATCTTCATCTGCTGTTTCTGGAAAAATTGTATGTTCTTTAATTCCAATTGTTAAATTTCCAACATTATCTACCGCTTTGCGATTTATTCCACGAAAGTCTTTTGTTCTAGGCAAAGCAACATTTATAAGTTTTTCCATAAAAGAATACATTCTTTTTCCGCGCAAAGTAACAACAATACCAATCGGATCACCTAAGCGAATTTTAAAAGACGCAACAGACTTTTTTGCTCCTCTTGGTGCTGGCTTTTGTCCAGTAATTTTTGCCAAACGATCTGCAATAGCTTCATTTTTATTCTTGTCTTTTTTCATCGCTGTTCCAGTTCCAACATTCAAAACAATTTTAGTTAGTTTTGGCGCAGCCATAACATTTTTATAATGAAAATTACTTTTCATCAATTCAAATGCTTTTGCTTCTTTTTCTTTTACGGTTAAATGTTTCATATTATTTAAATTTCTTGATTACTTTTTTTTGAAATTCGAACCTTTTTATCACCAATTATTTTTTTCCCAATGCGAGAACCTTTTCCTGTTTTTGGATCAACTATCATAACATTTGAAACATGAATTGGCATAGCAATGCTAATAATTTGTCCTTTTTCTCCAGATTTTCTTGGACGCTGACTTTTTTTCATCATATTCAAACCTTCAATAACAACTTTATTTTTCTCAGGTAAAACACGCACAATTTTTCCTTTTTTGCCTTTATCTTTTCCAGTTATTATTATTACATTGTCTCCTTTTTTTAATTTCATAATTTTATTTGTATGTTAAACTCGTAGTTTATTTAAATTACTTCCGGTGCCAAAGAAACTATTTTCTGAAATCCTTTTTCAGCAAGTTCTCTAGGAATCGGTCCAAATATGCGACCAGCTTTTGGATCTTTCTTTCCTTTTTCTAATAACACAACAGCATTATCATCAAAACGAATATATGATCCATCCTTTCTTCTAAAAGCATTTCTTGTGCGAACAACTACTGCCTGACATACATCCTTTTTCTTAACAGCTTTTCTTGGTTGAGCAACTTTAACTGAAATAATAACAAGCTCGCCAAGACTAGCGTATCTTTTTTTAGAACTGCCTAAAATCTTGAAGACTTTTCCCACAGTTCCTCCAGCATTATCTGTTATTTTAACTAATGTTTCTGTTTGTATCATAAAATTATTATTCTTTTACTTTAAATTTTTTATCTTTTGAAATTGGTTTAACTTCTATTATTTCTACTTTATCTCCAACTTTGCATTTATTTCCTTCATCGTGGGCTTTGTATTTTTTGCTGATATTATAAAATTTTCCGTATTTTGGATGCTTCACAAATCTTGAAACAGAAACAACAACAGTTTTGTCCATCTTGTCTGAAACAACAACGCCTCTTAAAACAACGCCTTTTTCTTTCTTTATTTCTTTTTGTTTTTTTATTGCCATAATTATTTCTTTTTATTTATTTCTGTTAAAATTCGCGCAATTTGTTTTCTAATTTTTGCTGGTTCTTTAACATTTTTTGATTTTGAACCTTCTGTTTTAAATCTAAGAACTCTAATACTTTCCTGCAAGTCAGCAAGTTTCTTTTTTAACTCATCCATCTTCATTATTTTAAAATTTTCTTTTTCTTTTTTTGCCATATATTTTTATTTATTATGTGCTCTTGAAACAACTCTGCATTTTACAGGAAGTTTTGTTCCAGCTTTTCTTAATGCTTCCTTTGCAATAGCTTCATCAACTCCATCAACTTCAAAAATTATTCTTCCTGGAAAAACTTCAAAACAATAACCCTGTGGATCTCCTTTTCCTTTTCCCATTCCTACTTCTGCCGCTTTCGCAGTAAAAGGTCGGTCAGGAAAAATTCTAATCCAATATTTTCCAGCTTTTGTTAATGTTCGAGACATGGCTTTTCGAGCTGATTCAATTTGATTTGATTTAACGCGCGCTTGAGTTGTTGCTTTAAGCCCAAAAGATCCAAAAGCTAATTTTGTTCCACGAGTTTCTGGCGTCCTTGATTTAGGATTGATACGATCAGATTGCCATTTTCTAAATTTTACTTTCTTTGGTAATAACATAATATTTAAATTAACTTAAAATTTCTTTCTTTTTATCTGCAAAAATTTTTCCACGATAAATCCAAACTTTTATACCAACATCTCCGTATGGTAAATGTGCTTTCTCTCTTTTAAAATCAATGTCTGCACGGAAAGTTTGAAGAGGAATAGAACCTTTTTTTAATTCTTCTGTTCGAGCAATTTCTGCACCTCCCAATCTTCCAGAAAGAACAATTCTAGCTCCTTCTACACCACGAGCTGACATAACTTTTTCCAAAACCTGTTTAATAACTCTTCTGTAGGGCATTCTTTTTTCAAGTCCTTCAGCAATCATATATGCAACAATTGAGGCATCAGCTTCTGGATTTGGAACTTCAACAATTTCAAGTTTAAAATCTTCAGCTCTCTTAAGTTTTAATTTATCCATTTTTTTCAAAATGTCTTCTTTCATTTTTGTTGCTCCTTCTCCATTTCGTCCGATAATAAGACCTGGGCGAGAAGTTTTAATAATGAAACGAGTTGCTTTTCTACTTCTTTCAATTTCAATTGAAGAAATATACATACCACGCAACTTTTTTTCCAAATATTCACGAATAAGAACATCACCCTTTAAATAATCACTATATTTTTTAGGATCAGCAAACCAGCGAGATTTCCAATCTCTTAGCATAATCAATCTATGTGCATATGGGTGAACTATTTTTGACATAAAATTATTTTTTTACAGCCTTTGCTTTCGCAGGCTTTTTTACTACTGTTTTTTTAATCTTTTTTTCTACTACTTTTTCTTTTTTAGGCAAAGCTGGCGAAGAATTTGCGACGGTCTGGCTGACCCCCTTCCGAGGACCTCGTAAATTTTTTGACAGTTTTGCCTTCGTATCCTTTTCAGCAAGAACCAAAGTAACATGACTTGTTCTTTTATTAATACGGTGGCCAGTTCCCATAGCTGCTGGCATCATTCTTTTCATTACAATTCCCTTGTCTACTCGAATTTCTTTTATAAATAAATTTTCTTTTTCAATTCCCATATTTTTAGCATTTGAAATGGCAGAAAGTAAAAGTTTTTGAATTGGTTCTGCTCCTCTTTTTGCTAAAAAATTAAGTTCAACTAATGCTTTTGAAACATCTTTACCTTTAATAAGCCCAGCCACTAGGCGAACTTTTCTTGGTGATTGTCTGTAATTTTTTAAAAATGCTTTCATAATTTTATGTGGCGTTAAACTCGTAGTTATTTTTTCTTTGCATCACTGGCAGTAGATGTTGCTGTCTTTGCTTGTGTTATTTCAGCTTCTCGTTTCTTTTGTTCAAGTTCTTTCTGCATTTTACCTCCGTGTTTAATAAACTTTCTAGTTTGAGAAAATTCACCAAGTCTATGTCCAACCATATCTTCAGTAACTAAAACTTCAACGTGAGTTTTTCCATTGTGAACACCAAAAGTGAAACCAACCATTTCAGGCGCAATCTGACATGCTCTTTTCCAAGTTTTAATCATTGGAGTTTGAAGCGGATTTTTACCTGCTATTTTTTTTAGCAGTTTTTCGTCAACATTTATTCCTTTTTTAATTGATCTTGTCATAATTAGCTAAACAAAAAGCTCTTAACGAGCTTGTGTCCATACTAGCAAATTTAAATATAAAGTCAAATTTTCAAAACAGCATTGAAATTATTGGTTCAAATGAAATCGTGTTGCAGAATTTTAAATATGTGGTTAAATCAAAAACCCCTTTCGGGGTTTTTAAATTTTTATTGAGATTTTCGTGATTTTCCAGTTTTACGTCTTGAGACAATAAATATATTTGAATATTTTTTAGGAGTTCTTGTTTTTCTTCCTCCGGTAACTTTACCCCACATTGTTTTTGGTCTTTTTGTTCCACGGCCTTGTCTTCCTTCACCTCCTCCGTATGGATGGTCTACAGGGTTCATGGCTGTACCTCGAACTGTTGGGCGAATTCCTTTCCAGCGACTGCGTCCAGCTTTTCCATAATTTTCTAAATGATGTTCTTCATTTGAAACTGTTCCGATACATGCCCAGCAACTTTCTTTTACTTTTCGAATTTCACTTGAAGGCATTTTTAAGTTTGTATAACCATCAGCATTTGCCACAACTTGAGCAAAAATTCCAGCAGAACGTCCAATTTTGGCACCACCATTTGGTTTTAATTCTACGTTGTAAACAAAGGTTCCTACAGGAATATTTCTCAAAGGCAAACGATTTCCAGTGGAAAGTTCAGCCTTTTCAGAAATAAGAAAGGTGTCTCCTGGTTTCATTGATTTTGGTAAAACTGTGTATCTTTTTTCTCCATCTTTATAAAAAACCAAACCAATAAAAGCAGAACGATTTGGATCGTATTCAATGGTTTTAATGGTAGCTGGAATTTCTTTTTTATCATATAAAAAATCTACGTCACGATATAAACGCTTATGTCCTGCGCCTTTGTGACGAGTGGTAATTCTTCCCTGACTATTACGTCCAACAGAACGACGAAAACCGTGAGTCAAAGACTTTTCAGGTTCAGTCGCAGTTAAAACACCACGATAGTTCACATTGGTCATTTGTCTTCTTGATTTTGTTGTAGGTTTATATGTCTTCATAATTTTTTTGTGGCGTTAAACTCGTAGTTAAATAATTTCTATTTTATCTCCTTTTTTCAAAAATACTAAAGCTTTTTTACCTCCACTTTTTACTCCTTTTTTTCCTTTTGAAAAAACTCTTTTGTCTGGAACCATTAAAATATTTACCTTAACTGGTTTTACTTTATAAAGTTGAAAAATAGCTTTTTTTATTTCTGTTTTATTTGCAGATTTTTCAATATCAAAAGTATAAACATTCTGTTCTGCGTGGAAAGAAGCTTTTTCAGTAATTCTTGGTTTTTTAATTAATTTCATTATTATCATATATTTGTTTTAGTAAAATAATACTGGGTATAAATATTATCCACGAGATTCTAAAAATTTAACACTCTCTTCAGGATTTTCTATTAAAAGATATTTGTGATTCAAAACATCAAGCGGATTTAAATTTTTCAAGAAAACAATATCCAGCTGTGGTAAATTTCTATAACTTTTTTCGATTTTTTCATTTCTTCCAAAAACTGCTGTCAAAACTTTTGGTTTTTTTGAATTTGCAAGTGGCTTGAATCCAGAAGCTTTTGATAAATTTTTCATAACATCCAAAGCTGATTTTGTTTTTATACTTGAAAGAGCTAAAGAATCAACAAAGATAATTTCTCCATCTTTAAGTTTTTTAGAAAGAACTGAAAACAAAGCCTGGGCACGCATTTTTTTTGAAATTTTTCTTTTATAATTTTTTTCAGCAAGTGGTCCGTGGGTAACTCCTCCACCAACCCAAATCGGTGAACGACTTGATCCATGACGTGCTCGTCCTGTTCCTTTTTGTTTCCAAGGTTTCTTTCCTCCTCCACGAACTTCACCACGGCCTTTTGTATCCGCTGTGCCAGAACGTTTATTTGAACGCATACCTTCAACAACCTGATGAACTAAATCAGCTCGCCATTTTGCTTCAAAAACTTTAGCTGGAAGAACTATCTTCCCTGCTTCAGCTCCTTTTTGATTGTATATTTTTGCTTCCATATAAATTATTATCTTGCCTCGCCCATTTGGCTATGGCCACGGGAAACTATTTCAACTAAAGTTCCTCTTCTGCCGGCAATTGCCCCTTTAACTAACATGGTATTATTCTCTTTATCAATAAAAACAACTTTTAAATTTTTCTGAGTAATTCTATCAGATCCCATTCTTCCTGCCATTCTCATTCCCTTTGGAACGTGAGTTCGAAGACCTCCACCGATTGATCCCGGCTCTCTTTCAGAGTGTTTCTGTCCATGAGAACGAGGACCTCCCCCGAAACCATGACGCTTCACAACTCCTTGAAAACCTTTACCTTTTGAAATACTAGAAACCAATAATTTATCTCCGATGGCAAAAGCTGAAACATCAATAATATCTCCTTCCTTTACTTCAGTTTTGTCTATTGGTTTTAATTTAAATTCTTTCAAAACACGGAAAAGATCTCCTTTCATTTGTTTTAACTGTGCTTTATTAATTCTTTCTTTTTTTTGAGAACCAAAGCCAACCTGAACTGCATCGTAGCCATCTTTTGTTTTTTCAAAAACTTTAGTTATTTTTATTGGTCCAGCGGAAACAACCGTTACTGGAATAACTGTTCCGTCTTCTGAAAAATATTCAGTCATATTCTCTTTTGTTCCAAGAATGAATTTCATAATTTTTTGTGGCGTTAAGCTCGTAGTTTATTTCTAAAGCATCTTTACATCAATATCAACACCAGATGGCAATGACAAATTTGTAAGTGCTTCAATTGTATTTGCTGAAGGATTTATAATATCGATTAATCTTTTGTGAACTCTTATTTCAAATTGTTCTCGTGTATTTTTGTAAATAAAAGAAGCACGATTAACTGTGTATTTTTTTATTTCTGTCGGTAATGGAATTGGTCCAACTATCTTCGCATCATAACGCATTGCTGTATCCATAATTTGTTTTACAGATGCATCTAGAATTTTGCTCTCGTAAGCACGAACTCTAATACGAAGAGTAACTTTACCTTCCAATTTTTTTTCTTTAGCAACTTTAGGCGCCTTAGCAACCACCTTCTTCGCTGCTACTTTTGGTTTTTTAATTGTTTTTTCTTTTGTTGTCATGAAACTAAATGTTTCTAATTTAATTAAGCAAGAATTTTTGTAACAACTCCTGCGCCAACTGTTTTTCCACCTTCACGAACTGCGAATCTCTGTGCTTCTTCAAGCGCAACCGGTGTAACTAATTTAACTGTAAGTTTTACTGTATCACCAGGCATAACCATTTCTACACCATCAGCAAGAGTAACATCTCCTGTTACGTCTGTTGTACGAATATAGAATTGAGGCTTATATCCTTTGAAAAATGGAGTGTGTCTTCCACCTTCTTCTTTTTTCAAAACATAAATTTCACAGGTAAAGTTATCATGTGGAGTGGTTGTACCAGGCTTACATAATACTTGTCCGCGAGTTATATCTTCTTTCTTAAGACCACGAAGAAGAATTCCGGCATTGTCTCCAGCCATACCTTCTTGCAAGTTCTTATTAAACATTTCAATACCAGTAACAACTGATTTTTGAGTTGGCTTAATTCCAACAATCTCAACTTCTTCACCAACTTTTACAACTCCTCTTTCAATTTTACCAGTTACAACTGTTCCACGTCCTTCAATTGAAAAAATGTCTTCAACTGGCATAAGGAATGGTTTTGTAACATCTCTTTCAGGAACTGGAATATAAGTATCAAGAGCATCTGTTAATTCAAGAATTTTCTTTGCCCATTCATCATCAATTGAAGTTGCTTCAAGTCCTTTCAAAGCTGAACCTCTTATAACTGGAGCATTTGCACCGTCAAACCCTTGTTTTGTTAACAATTCACGAATTTCTTCTTCAACCATGTCAATCATATCTTTGTCATCAACCATGTCGCATTTGTTCAAGAATACAATCATTCGAGGCACACCAACTTGTTTTGCAAGCAAAACGTGTTCGCGTGTTTGTGGCATGGCACCATCAGTTGCGGCAACCACTAAAATAGCACCATCCATTTGAGCGGCACCAGTAATCATGTTTTTAATGTAGTCGGCATGTCCTGGAGCATCAATGTGAGCATAGTGACGAGCGTCAGTTGCATATTCATTGTGTGAAATATTAATGGTAATTCCACGAGCTTTTTCTTCAGGAGCATTATCGATTTGATCAACGTCACGAAGTCTAACTGTCTTTCCTGCCATTTGCAAAACATGCAAGATAGCTGCAGTTAAAGTTGTCTTACCATGGTCAACGTGACCGATGGTTCCCACATTTACGTGTGGCTTATCTCTTTTAAATTCTTCTGCCATAATTTTGTTTTTAATAATCAAAACTCAGTGTACGAGAACCAGTCACTAAGGCCTAATTACTAATTTTAAATTAACTTATAATAATTTTACTTTTCCAATGCTAAAATAAAAAAGCAATAGAAAAACTGCCCAAAGTGCAGTTGTTATGATAATAGCAAATTATAAAAAGATGTCAAATAAAAATAAAAAAGGGGTTCTTTTAAAAGAACCCCTCAAATAATATTGTCTTATTTTTAATCTTTTTTTGCCGAAGATGTTTCGATTTCCGTCAATCCTCCACTATAATAAGAACTCCACGAGTTAAAATAAATGTCTATACCAATACAATACTTTCTTGATGGCAATAAATCATCTACTTTAATTATCATTGTGGTATCCTTTGTTGAGAACAACAGAACTGGAACGGAGATATTCTTATACACATTTGGCTCTGACTCAAAAAAGTTAGCCGTTACCCAACCACCTTTATTCAATCCAACAATATGAACTGAAAAAACGCAACTGTTTGATGTTATTGAAATAATAGAGTCTATTTTAACACTACCAATTTCAAGGGTATCACTACCAATTCCAAAGGTATCTTGCGCACTAGCAGAGCAGGCTATTATAGCCATAATAACGGAAATAAAAAAAATCTTTTTCATGGTTTTTAGTTTTTAGTTTATAGATTGATTAATTTACTTTATTCTCCATTTAGAAGCACAAGGTAAACCAATCAACCCAAACAAAAACCAATTTCAAAGAGCTTTAACTCTGTAAAGTATAGCATATATGATAAAAAAAGTCAAGAGCAAAAACCCTTATAAAATAACGACTTTTAGCTTATTTTTTATTTTCTTGAAGCGATTATTGTATCAGCAACGTTTTGCGGAACAATATCATAACGCATAAATTCCATTGTGAATGAAGCACGTCCTTCGGTCATTGAGCGAAGTCCGGTCATATATCCGAACATTTCAGAAAGCGGAACGATTGCTTTCAAAACTTTATTCATTCCCCTGTCTTCCATTCCTTCAATAATTCCACGCTTTGAAGAAAGATTTCCCGTAACATCTCCCATAAATTTTTCTGGAGTAACAACTTCTACTTTCATCATCGGTTCTAGAATTACTGGTTTTGCTCTGCGACAAGCATCTTGAACAGCCATTGAAGCGGCAATTTTGAAAGCCATTTCGTTGGAGTCAACTTCGTGATAAGAACCGTCCCAAAGTTCAACTGAAACATTAACAATTTTAAATCCTGCCAAAACTCCACGATCCAAACCTTCTTTAAATCCTTTTTCACAGGCTGGAATATATTCTTGTGGAATAACTCCTCCTTTAATTGTGTTAACAAATTCAAATCCTTCTGAACGTTTTGTATTTTTAGGTAATTTTTCTAATTGTTCTTTTTCAAGAATAACCATTGGCTTAACTTTAATTTTAACGTGTCCGTAGTTTCCGCGACCTCCAGATTGTTTAATATATTTTCCTTCTGCATCTGAAGTTCCAATAATAGTTTCTCTGTAGGCGACTTGTGGCTTACCAACATTTGCTTCAACAGTAAATTCGCGCTTCATACGATCAACAATAATTTCCAAATGAAGTTCTCCCATTCCAGCAATAATTGTTTCGCCAGTTTCTTGATCAGTAGAAACTTTGAAAGTTGGATCTTCCTGCGCAAGACGATTAAGAGCCATACCCATTTTTTCTTGGTCAGCTTTCGTCTTTGGTTCAATGCGAAGTTGAATAACTGGTTCTGGGAAAATAATTCTATTTAATTCAATTGGATGTTCTTCATCACAAATTGTGTCAGAAGTAATTGTATCTTTTAATCCAACAGCCGCTGCAATTTCTCCGGCAAAAACTTCTTTCACTTCTTCTCTATCATTCGCATGCATACGCAAAATTCTACCAATTCTTTCTTTATTTCTTGTTCTTGGATTATAAACATAAGAACCAGAACTCAAAGTTCCAGAATAAACTCGGAAGAAAATTAATTGTCCAACGAATGGATCAGTCGCAACTTTGAAAGCCAAAGCTGAAAATGGTTCTGAGTCAGAAGCTTTTCGAACAATTGGCTCATCATTTTTATCTGGGTCTGTTCCGCCAATTGGTGGAATATCTAAAGGCGATGGTAAATAATCAACAACACCATCGAGAACTAATTGCACTCCTTTATTTTTTAAAGCGGAACCAGCGTAAACTGGAAAAATTTCATTTGCAATAACTCCTTTTCTCAAAAGTTTTTTCAAAGTATCAATATCTGGAATTTTTCCTTCCAAATATTCATTCATCACTGCATCATCTTGTTCAACTATTTTTTCAATAAGTTCATTGCGATATTTTTCAGCATCAGCTTTTAATTCTGTTGGAATTTCTTTTTCAATAACTTTATTTCCCATTTCTCCTTCGAAATAATAAGCTTTCATCGTTAAAAGATCAACAACTCCTTCGTGTTTTTCTTCAAGACCAATTGGAATTTGCAAACGAACAGCTTTTTTTGTAAGACGATCTAAAATCGTTGCATAGGAATGTTCAAAAGATGCACCAGTTCTGTCTAATTTATTTATAAAACAAATACGTGGAACTTTTGCTTCGTCAGCGTAACGCCAGTTTGTTTCTGATTGTGGTTCTACTCCGGCAACTCCGTCAAAAACAACAACGGCTCCATCCAAAACACGCAAAGATCTTTTCACCTCAACGGTAAAATCAATGTGTCCTGGTGTGTCAATTATATTAAAACGACATTTTTTATTTTTATCAGCTCCAGCATAGGTTGGATTCCAAAAACAAGTAACTGCGGCAGAAGTAATGGTAATTCCTCTTTCTCTTTCCTGTTCCATCCAATCAGTTGTAGTTTCACCTTCGTGAACTTCTCCAATTTTATGCGATACTCCGGTATAAAAAAGCACACGCTCTGTTGTTGTGGTTTTTCCTGCATCAATATGCGCAATAATTCCAATATTTCTAACTTTTTCTAAAGGATAATCTCTTTGCATATAAAATCTAATTTAAAACTTAATATTAAAAAGCGCCAATGCGCTTTTGATAATATATAACATAATCCCGTTTTTTGCAAATAAAAAAAGCGGCCAATAAAAATTAAGGTCGCTTTTTAATTGATCTAAAAATCACAATTTATTTTTATTTTTGGAATAATAACGAATTCCAATCTTATAAGAATCTTCAAAAGAAACAGATTCAATAGATTCAATAGGAATCACAATTATTTCCTCTGGAAAATCATAGGTAAAACCATCATAAGCAAGCTTGCTAATTTTAACTACGGGTTCTTTTTGTGTAGGATATTTCATTACAAAATAATGAAAAGCATTGGAACTGACAAACTTATTGCCACTTTTAAGAAAAATACTTACTTCAGTTGTTGTGTGAACTACAACTCTTCTTTCTGTAACTCGATTTATCTTATCTCCAAATTTCTTATGTTTTCCAAATTCACTAATTAAAAAATCAATGAGATTAGTTTTTGTTTCCATATTTATTGTTTTAAAATGACTACTCCGTTTATTTATCTTTACACTACCATTTCAAAATAATCTGTCAACAAAACAAAAATCTCCTTTCGGAGATTTTTAGGAAATATTTATTATGTTATTATTAAAAGATGTTTTATGTCTATATCCTAAAAAGTTCAAAAGACGAAGAATTATATATTGGAAGTAGCAATGATTTAAAAAGAAGATTAAAAGAACATCAAACTGGCCAATCATTTTCTACAAAATTTCGATGTCCGTTTGAACTTATATATTATGAAGCATATAAAAACGAAAAAGATGCTCGCGAAAGAGAGCAAGCCTTAAAATTAAGAGGAAACGCCAGACGTTTCCTCAAAGAAAGAATAAGCAGAAGTCTAAAATAACATTAGAATTTGGATTTACCCGCACACTTAATATTGCGATGTGGCTTCGCCACGCACCTTTGGTGCATCGCAATGTTAAGTGTTCGGGTTTACCAAGCAAAGTGTGCGAATGCTTTGTTGGCTTCAGCCATTTTGTGGGTGTCTTCTTTTTTCTTAATTGCAGAACCTTCGTTTTTTGAAGCCAAAATTAATTCTTCAGCAAGTTTAATATGCATTGGTTGTCCTTTTTTTGAACGAGCAGCATCTCGAATCCAGCGCATAGCTAAAACAAGACGACGTTCTGGTCTTACTTCGACAGGAACTTGATAGTTTGCACCACCAATTCTTTTTGAACGAACTTCTGTCAAAGGTCCAGCATTTTTCAAAGCCAAATCAAAAACTTCAAGTGGATTTGGATTTCCAGTTTTTTCTTTTATCACATCAAAAGATTTATAAATAACTTTTCGGGCTGTTTCCTTTTTTCCAGACCACATAATGTAATTTATAAATTTCTCTAATTTTTGAGAATTATATATAAAATCCGGTTCAACTATATTTCTATTTTTTACTTTTCTTCGCATATTATTTTATTTCATGTATCCCGCCTGTGGCGTGGAAAAATTATTTTTTAGCTTCCTTTGGTCTCTTATTTCCATAGAGAGATCTTCCCTGTCGACGTTTTTCAACTCCCTGAGTATCTAAAACTCCACGAACAATGTGATATCGAACTCCAATCAAGTCTTTCACACGTCCACCACGAAGCATAACAACTGAGTGTTCTTGTAAATTATGTCCCTCTCCAGGAATATAGGCAGTTACTTCCATTCCATTTGTTAAACGAACTCTGGCAATTTTTCGAAGAGCTGAGTTTGGTTTTTTTGGTGTAGTTGTTGTAACTTTTGTACAAACTCCTCTTTTAAATGGAGCTGGATAATATACTGGTTTATTTTTTAAAACATTAAATCCACGAGCCAAAGCAACCGTTTTAGATTTTTGACGGACTTGTGTTCTATTCTTTTTAATTAATTGGTTTATTGTTGGCATGATTTAAAAACAAAAAAGTCCAAAGACTTTAGTAATAATCTACTACAAGTCTATAAAAATTGCAAATCTATATATTAAATACCTTATTTATTGTTCCGTGCTTAACCTCAAACGGCTCCGACGTATGCACCAAAGAATAAGTCCCATCATCATTTTTCTTTTCAATCTTAACGTAATAATTTCCATTTGGAATAAGAATATGATAACGTCCAAATTTATCAATTACTTTGTGACTAATTTCAACATTTGTAGCGACAGAAAATACTTTAATGAAAGAATAGGACATAGGTGTTCCGTCTTTATCAAAAACTCTACCTTTAGCTTTTAGTTTAAATTTAGTTCTTCTTAGAATAAACATAAGAATATATAAACCAAAAACTATTATGTTGAATATTTCTGGAGAAACAATAAGAGATATTGCTGATACAGTGAAACCAAAACTAAATAAAATATTTGATATACGTGCAATTATTAATTCTTTTTTGGAATAAAATTTAAATAATTGTTTTTTGTTTTTTGCAAATTCATTCCAATCAAAATTTATTGGATCCATTGGAATATTGTTTGTAATAATTTGTCCTACTCCAATGTTCATATAGTCTCCGAAATAAAGATCCTGATAAAATTCATCGTTGAAATGATTAGAAAGTGCATTTGATGGAAAAATATAATTTGTTTTTTTAGGAACAACTTTGTAGACTCCGGGATCAGTAAAGAATCCATATCTTCCATCAAGATCCGTAATAGATGAAGCAATTTCTTCTCCTTCCAAATTAACTAAAGAAACGTAAACAGGATCAAGAGGTTGTTTTGTAATTGAATCATAAACTGTTCCCCAAGGTTTTACTTTTTTTCTTAATCCCAGTGCTGTTAGAAGCAATGACCATAATCTAAATGGAATTAAAATTAGTTCGTTGAAGCTTAGGGGGTTGAGGAATAATATGGAGGCGAGTGATGCTATTATTCCTATTAAAGTTGCAAAAATTGTCGTGAGCTTTAAACTAACACTTAATTTTTCTATAGTTTCAGGATAAAAATTTTCATTTAAAAAATTCTGAATTGGAGATGCAAAAACAATTGGTGTAATAGAATTTTCTGCAATAGTTGGAGAAGCCTCTGGTTCTTGTGTAAATGGTGGATTTTCTGGTTCTGTATATGTTGGTGTAATTTCAAGTTCTGTGTAAGTTGGAGGATTTTCTGGCTCTGTATATGTTGGTGGGTTTTCAGGTTCTGTATATGTTGGTGGTAAGGTTGGTGGTAAAGTCGGTGGACAATTTCCAAGTTCTTCACAAGTTGGAGGTTCTTCTTGTTCTGGTAAATCTGGTGTTCCAGTTGAACCAGAAGAGCCACTTGGTTGTTGTGATATTAATGTCCCAGCACTCTGCACTTCAACTCCTGGTGTTGAACCTGATGATGCTACTGGTGTTACTCCAAATTTTATTGTTTTTCCATCATCTGTTGATGTTAAAGTATAAGTTATATTTGTTACTCCTGGAATTTCAACTCCATCTCTATACCATTTAAAAGTAGATGTTCCCTCTGTGTCAGTGTCTACATCAGAAAATGTATAACTCCCTGTTAATGTTTCTCCAACATATGCTGTTCCATTAGCTGTTACAGTAGTAGCTACTGGATATGAATTTATTAAAACCTCAGCACTTTGTACTGGAGTTCCTGTGACTGGTGTTTGAGAAATCGGCGTCACTTCAAATTTTATTAACTTACCTTGATCAGACGAAAGAACTGTATATGTCGCTCCTGTTTCTCCAACAATTTCAGTTCCGTCTCTAAACCATTTATATGTAGATGTTCCTTCTTGATCAGAATCATATTTCATAACTGTAGCTTTTCCACCAATAGATTCATCTCTATATCCCACATAAGGAACTCCATTACTATCTATAGCAAGAGAAAGAGATCCTATAGCTTCTGAAAAATATGGACTTCCTACATTTACCCAAGTATCTGTTCCACTATCATATTTTCTTACTACAGCTTTTACATTTGAATCATTCATATATGCTACATAAAGAATTCCATCATCATTTATAGCAAAAGAAAGCTCATCTGCACTATCTAAAGCCTGTGAAGCCATAGAACCTACCAATACCCAGTTCGCGCCATCAAATTTTTTAACTATAGCTCTTTGAGGAAAACCTCCAGTTTCTATATACGCTAAATATGGTATATTTGTTGTTTTATTTACAACAAGATCTGTGCGATTTACTGTCGTTGTTGAAACTGAACCTCCTACTTGTACCCAAGTCCCACTATTATATTTCATCACAGTAGCCTGGTCACCACTCGCAGTATCTTTATATGCCACATATGGTGTTCCCGTGCTATCTAAAGAAATAGAAGTATTCGTTGCAGTACCAGCTGAAAAATGTGAATTTCCCATATCTACCCAATTTGCTCCATCAAATGTTTTAACTGTAGCCTTAAATAAAGGATTATTAAAATCTTGATATGCTACATAAGGAACACTACTATCATCCATAGCAATAGAAGTATAAGCCAATTCATCGCCATCTGAAAATCCAGGAGTTCCTACATTTATCCAAGTTCCTGTTGTTCCTCCCAACTGTTCTTCTGAAACTGTCACCGTAGCTGGACTAAAACATGTTGGTGGTGGCATATCCACTATTGGACCCATGCATAAATCAGTAGCATCCACTGTAACTAATTGCTGAGGCAAACCAGCCAATGCACCTCGAAACTCTAAAGATATCGGCCAAACAGAAAAATAAGCTTTATAAACAATTATATTCCCAGCACCAATATTCGTTAACGCTTCTAGGGCAGCTTGAATTGTAACTGCATTAGCATTGTAATTTAATACAGCTGTCGTCTGTACAGGATTTGGACCAGCACCATCATCGTCAAAACTAATAGTATAAGTTCCAGCAGATGGACCTTGTATACTAGCTGGGGTAGCAACTAACACTTGAATCTCATTTCCTACTGCCGAAGAATCATACTTTTTAACTGTAGCTTTTGAAACATTAGGAAGAAAATTAAAATTTTCATATGCTATATATGGAACATCTGTTGTATCATCTATAGTAAAATCAATAAAAAAGGCCGAAGACATTGAAACAACAGCCGAATTTAAATTTAAAAGTACCCAATTCGCACCATCAAATTTTTTAACTGTGGGTTTATTTCCATTTGCGTAATCTGTATATGCTAAATATGGGATGTTACTATTGTCTATTGCAAGTGTCGAATATAATGCTATACCTGTTGAAAATCCTGCTACTCCCACATTTTGCCAAGCACCAGCTGTGTCTGTATAAAGATAAGAACCTGTCAAAACTTGTGCAACATTTGGAGTTCCTGTTATTGAAACACCTGTAGCGACAGGAGTTCCTGGAGCTCCATTTACAGTATTTATTTTAGAAAATCCAATTACAAAAACAACAAGAAATAGTGAAGCTAAAAATAAAATATCCCGAAATCTAAGTTTCTTAAATTTATATCTATTCAAAATCACAATTTAATTATACAAAAAAAATATTAAAAAATAAAGACAAAAAATATTTTAATTTACATTAAATACTCTATTCAGAGTCCCATGCACAACCTCAAACGGCTCCGACGTATGAATCAAGGAATAGGTTCCATCATCATTTTTCTTTTCAATTTTCACGTAATAATTTCCATTAGGAAGAATAATATGATAACGTCCTAATTTATCAATCACTTTGTGACTAATTTCAACAT
>Ga0247842_10000590_pt1 | contig 73518 bp, 76 predicted proteins | sample LaCruzMarch2015__3_FD_192411 | JGI IMG/M metagenome (GOLD analysis project Ga0247842, IMG submission 192411) | Freshwater microbial communities from meromictic Lake La Cruz, Castile-La Mancha, Spain - LaCruzMarch2015_19m | ecosystem: Environmental > Aquatic > Freshwater > Lake | place: Spain... | reverse complement strand
CCCGCAACCGAATCCGGTTTTCCTCCACTACCGGTATAGGAAAGAGTTGTTCCTTGAGAGAGCCTGGCTTTGAAAAACGTATACCAATTTTTTACAGTCATCCCGTTGTCTGTATTCCAATTTATAGAGGAGATGTTATACGTTCCGAGATACGCCAGACTCTCTGCCATATCATATCCGGTTGACGTCGAAAGGATACCGGGAGAAGTGGGTGTTGTGGTGTCATAGAGAAGATTCGGCGTAGTCATCATCGGCAAGAGAGAAATAACTGTATCTCCGTATGTGCTTCCTCCTCCTTTGATCGAGAACCATGGCAGGATTGTTCCTAATCCTACATAGACTGTTGTCGTATCATCGGGATAGAGGTAAAAAGAGCTTCCTACTTGCCACACAAGGTTTTGGGGATTGAGCGTACTTATATTGCAGATAATATACGGGGAGTAGTTTCCGCTTAGATGGCTGGCGGTAATAGTGTGGGTGACATTGGACAAAACATTGGTATAGCGCACCCCTGTATGATCTGTTTGAGTAGTTGCATACGCACCGTTGAGGTATAATTGTGTACCATCCAGATAATCTATAGAGCCGGTGATTGCACTACATCCGGCCCCCCCCGGTGTATCAATGCAGGTTTTGACAAGTTGAAGTTGATCACATGTTTGAAGATTTGAAATAGGCGCATTCAACGCATAAACCTGAACCATCCCAACGCCCGGTGTGGGAGTAGTTACAGGGGTGATAACCGGCGGTTGAGGTGGGGCTGGCGGATCCCAACTGTCATTATTATTATCATTATCACTTCTCGGCGAATACCAATAATTCCCATTAGCATCTCTATACCATGTGACATCCACTCCTCCTACGGTTCCACTGCATGTGGCTGCGCCATTGGCGCAGCCATTGGCAGGGTTGTCAGGATCTGATGCATAACACAAGGAAGATGAGCAAGGAGAATCTACGGGGGGTTGGGTGTATACATCTGTAGCATATAGTTTATTCACTTTATACATTTTAATTATAACAATGGTGGTGATGAGGGGGATAAGAAGAAGAATAATCAACACACTTATTTTTCCTATTTTTTGTATGGCAGTTTTCATATTCTCCGAAAATCGCATTGTATTATCATCCTACAGGAGGATGTGTGGTAATTGCAAATTTAATTACGGGGTCTGTGTAGATTCCTGCGTCCATGTGGGCCGCAGGGTTTTGGTGGGAGTTGGAGCGACATAATCAGGGTTGTCATTTAGTTTCCATTCACATTGTTTTTTTGCTTTGTTGTAGACAAGCTCAAGCATTTTGTCATACGCAAGCCGCATAGATGTTGGAAATAGTTCAAATAAACTTTTAGCGGTTTTTTTACATTTTCTCATAATATCACCATACTCTCCTCCGGTTGTCTCATTTGGATCAGCATTTACCTCAACGTCCGGCTGTCTTATTACCACATCCTGTATGACACCTGTAAATTCAGGTTCTAAATAAACACTTTTACCCGTACAATTCCCATTAGTTTTTGGATATAAACCAATATTAACCTTTTCTATTGGAATCACTCTGCCGCTAACAGGTAATCTAAATGTTTTTCTTGCATTATTCAGAATTTCAAGCCTTTGCCTCATTATCTTTATGTTACATAATACCACCCGTACCCCTTCTTCTGGTGTAGGAGGGACAAGAGGCTCCTTAGTCGCGGTGGGTTTGGGTGTTTCTGTGGGTGAAGGCGTCAGTGTCATGGTGGACGTTTCCGTCTTGGTCGAAATTTGGAAAGGTGCAATCTCTGTTGGAGAAGACATAATTGATAATGTATTTGAAGGAAAAATGCGTGGGCTCGGTGAAATTGATGGCATGATATCAAGAGTTGGTATGGAGGAAATAAGGGAAACATCAGAAACATAGCCTGTTGCATTATCAGAGGCCATGGTGACAGGTAAAGATCCTTCTCGTCCGGGAACACAGCCAGCAACCATTGATCCTACGATAGAAGCGAGAACCGCCCCTCTACCAATCTGGAGAGCCAATTTTATTCTATACTCCCATTCTCTTACTTCTTCTCTGGCTTTTACATCCGAGTCTCGTTGTTTTTCCTGGGATTGTTGTGCTTGGAATAGTTGGTGAATAGAGGGAGGTTCTACTTGTGATGCAATCGAACCATCTCCATAAATATTCACTGCGTAGAAACCCAGTGGTTGTTCTGCTTCTGCCTGCGAAAAATAACTACCCCCCATTTTTTCAGTCATAACATCCTATAGTTTAACCCAATTAGATAATTTTATCAAATCATTGTCAAGAGGGAAAAAATGGCAGGTGATTTGAAACCTATATAAAAATGGATTCTTGATACATTCGACGGCGCCAAAATCCGAACTTTTGTTCGGAAAAAAATGCGCCGCTCAGTATCAACCCTGAGCAAAAAACTATTATTTGAATCAGGAAGTCGAAGGGGTTGATTCTTTTGACCTGTCTGTGATACTCTTATTATCATAATATAAAGGCCTGTGTTTATAATAAAAAGGAGACTACTATGCCGGTAAAAAAAACTGCAATAAAAAAAACCAAAAAGACAGACGCCATACTATCTGATTTTTCTGAGACACCCACTCAATCAATTAATTCTTGTGGTTGCTGTAAGGTGACGGGGAACAAAACGACCAAAATCATCATACTTCTTGCCTTCATATTATTATTTGCCCTGGCTCTTAGTAAAGGATATATATTGGTAGCATTGGTAAACAATAAGCCAATTTTCCGGATGCAGCTTGATCAGGCAATGATGTCCAGATTCGGAAAACAGACGCTTGAAGGTATGATCAGCGAGGCGCTTATCGGAGAGGAAGCCCGCAAGTTGGGAGTGACGATTACTAAAACAGAAATTGATACACAAGAAGAAGAAGTATTAAAAAGCTTCGGGGGAAAAGTGACTCTTGAGGAGCTTTTAACATACCAAGGGACCACAAAAGAAGAGTTTGACAATCAGATAAAACTTCAGTTATTGGTCAATAAAATGATGCAAAAAGACGTAGTTGTCACTGATGAAGAAATTGCTACATACAAAGAAACTAATAAAGCGATTATGGTTTCCTCTGATGAGGCAGACCTTACAAAAGAAGCGCGCAAAGCGCTCGTTGAACAAAAAACAAATGAAAAAATTCAACCGTGGTTTACAGAGTTAAAAAATAAAGCAAAAATTTTCAAATTCTTTTAATCACAAGGAAATATGCCTTGGTATTTAGGAAATACAAACATTGTTCAATCTTCTGTGATTGGGTGGGCACGGTGGAGCATTTTCCCTTTGTTATTATGGTCTATTATTTGGAAAGGGACAGCGCTTTGGTACGCGGCAAAAAGAAACGAAAAACCATGGTTTATCATCCTTCTGATCGTCAACACTATGGGGATATTGGAAATAATATACCTTCTTTTTGTCGCTAGAATAGTTGCTTCCAAAAAAATACCTTCCTCTATAAAAAAGAAAAGGAAGTAGATGACCACCTGGCAAATACTCAAAAACAACCCTCATCTTTGGCAAAGATATTTCATGCGCGAAAAGCTGATCAAATCTATTCGTTCGTTTTTTGACCAACAACAGTTTCATGAAGTCGAGACACCCATACTTATCGGTCATCCGCCGGCTGAATCATACATCGATGTGTTTCACACAACACTTCTTGATCGGAAAAGGAAACCGACTTCCATGTACCTCTCGACATCTCCGGAGGTGTCGTTAAAAAAACTCTTGGTAGCAGGTATCGGCAATTGTTACTCACTGACAAAATCTTTCCGCAATACTGAGGTGGGAGACGCACTTCACACCCCTGAATTTACCATTCTTGAATGGTATAGAATTGGCGCAAATTATATGGACATAATGAAGGATTGCGAAGATCTCGTTCTCCACATACTCAATACCATCCTTATTGATCACAACAAAGCTGGGCTTTGTCGACCCGTTTCGTCGAATCGAGACGAGCAAAGCTTAGCCTTGAATGTACAAACGCTGTCATATCAAGATAAATGCATCGACCTTTCTCCGCCATGGGAAAAAATCTCTATCTTGGAAGCATTCCAAAAATGGGCGCAGATTGATTTTGAGACATTCTTTGATATCAAAAAGGCACGCTCTATTTGTAAAGACAAGGGGTACACTGTGACCAGTCAAAACACCTGGGAGGAATTATATAATCAAATTTTTCTAAACGAAATCGAGCCTCATCTTGGTATTAACCACCCCACCATCATTTATGATTTTCCGGAGGCTGTTGCCGCTCTTGCCAAAAAAAAGAAACACGACTCTCGTTTTGCAGAACGCTTTGAATTATACATTGGAGGACTGGAGCTCGGAGATTGTTATACGGAGTTGACTGATTGGAAAGAACAACAGGCTCGTTTCGACAATGAAATCAAAGAAATTACACGATTGGGAAAAACCCCATATGATTATGATCGTGATTTCATAGAAGCCCTCAAAGCCGGTCTCCCTGACTGCGCAGGGATAGCGGTTGGGATAGACCGCTTACTCATGCTCTTTCTGGACACGACAAATATAAATGAAACCCTCTTGTTCCCTGTAAAAGACCTGTTGTAATATTTCGTCGCGCTTGTTGTAAACCACGCTTTTATGCGATAATCTACCTCATGGGAAACATATCAACTGCTGATTTTTATAAAGGGATCTTCGTTGTATTTAAAAACGAACCACATCAGGTGGTAGAGTTTCAACATGTAAACCCTGGTAAAGGGTCCGCATTTGTGAGGACCCGACTCAAGGCTCTGAAAACCGGAAAAGTGCAGGAATTTACCTATAAAGCAGGGGACTCTGTGGAAGAACTTCCAGTAGAAACTCATGAAATGCAATATTTGTATCCGGAAAACGACGCGTTTGTCTTCATGGATAATTTTACTTTCGAACAAGCGTCTGTTTCAAGAACACTCCTTGGGGACTTTGTGAAATATCTTAAAATTAACGATACCTACCAAGTACTTCTTCATGAAGGAGAGGCGGTGGGAATACGGATTCCCAAAAAAATCCGGCTCAAAGTAACGGAAGCAGATGAGGGAGCCAGAGGAAACACGGTGTCAGGAGGCACAAAAACCGTCACAGTTGAAACTGGAGCTAAAATTACTGTTCCTTTGTTTATCAAAGAAAATGAGATGATCGCCGTAGACCCTGAAACAGGAAGTTACATTGAAAGGGCATAATTTTCCACAGTTTGATATCCAAAGATTTAGTTGACAGGATTTTTTTCTTCCATTACGATGTGGATAACTTTTCCACATATGGATATACATAAACTTTGGAAAATAGTGCTTGTTGAAATCGAACTCCAAGTCTCAAAACCAATTTTTCAAACCCAGTTTTCACAAAGCGAACTTGTGTCGCTTGAAAAAAATGTGGCTAAAATCGGTTTTCCCAACTCAATGATTAGAAACCTTGTTGAGATGCGCCACTACTCTCTCATTAAAAACTTTCTCGACCACCATACAGGACAAAATAATAGTGTTGTTTTTGTCATTTCAGCTATGAAGCAAAAAATGACCACAAAAGAAGCTGGTCCTCTTTTTTCCAGAGACCATGAGACGACAAGGGGGGAAATGGAAACGACAGCACGCAGGCTTCACATCCGTCCAGAATATACATTCACCTCGTTTGCCGTGTCTACCAGCAATCAAATTGCTTATGCCGCAGCTACTGCAGTAGCTAAAACCCCTGGTGCTGCATATAACCCTCTCTTTTTTTACGGTGGGGTGGGGGTAGGAAAAACTCATCTCATGCACGCTGTTGCCAACCAACTCCTCAAAGAAAAACCTGGATCTAAAATCGTCTATTGTATGGGAGAAGAATTTTTAAATGAAATCGTTGAGGCTATTCAAACAAAAACAGCACGTCAATTTAAACAAAAATACAGAACAGCAGACCTTCTCCTTGTGGATGATGTCCAGTTTATCGCAGGTAAAAACACAGCTCAGGAAGAATTTTTCCATACGTTTAACGCGGTCCACAGAGATGGCGGGCAGATAATTTTGACCAGCGATAAAGCTCCTGAGGAGATTTCGCGATTAGAAGACCGACTTCGTTCCCGCTTTGAAGGAGGCCTCACCGTGGACATTTCCCCACCGGATTTTGAGCTCCGGTCAGCCATTGTAAACATAAAAGCAATAGGAGTTGGGTTTGAGCTGTCTCCTGAAGCAAGTAGGGTGATTGCCGCCAACCTCACAGACACCAGAAGTATTGAAGGGTTTTTGAAACGTGTTTCTACTGAAATTACTGCCAGGCCAGGGACGAATCTCACCCCTGAATTTATTTCGTCGCTTTTAAGTGCAAAAATAAAAAATAACGTTTCTTTAGAGGAGGGGGTGCAAAAAACAAAAAAACAGGTTACTCCTCAAGAAGTGCTTGAGGCTGTGGCGCTTCATTTCAATGTTAAAGCAACAACCCTCAAGGGTCCTAAAAGAGACCGCCCTATTGCCAGACCACGTCAGGTAGTTATGTATTTGTGTAAAACAGAACTAAGAATGACTTTGGATGATGTTGGGGGACTTTTAGGGGGACGGGACCACACAACAGTTATGTATGGATCAGATTTTATAACCAGTGAGATTTCCACAAACATGCGGTTAAGAGACTCGGTGGAGGGGATAAAAAAGGATCTTTGGGGATAATTATATGAGTTTTCCACACTTTCTTTTCTTTTTCACATTTTATCCACACACTTATCCACCTTTTTTTGTCTTCTTGTCTTATTGTCTTCTTGTCTTATTGTCTCCCCACACCAAGCCGTTGACAAAATCATCCAAAACCCATACACTTTTCCACGCGCTTATTATTACTATTACTAATGAGATTACTATAAAACTCTTCATATGAATATTTCCATTCTTCAAGAAAATCTTTTACGTCCCCTTGCTTTTGTTGGAAAAAACGTATCCTTTAAAACTCAAATACCAATAACTCAGCACGTTCTTTTGGTAGCTGAAAAGGGTGTTCTTCGACTGGCCACAACCAACATTGAGACGACAACGGCAACAACAGTCGCAGTGAAGTCTGACAAAGAAGGAGGGATTTGTGTGCCTTCAAAGCTTTTTATAGAGCTTATTGCCTCTCTTTCTCCCGGGAAAATTAATCTGGAAGCCAAAGAACAATTGCTTTTCGTGACAAGCAAAGGGTACAAAGCAACGCTTCCTGGAATTGGGAAAGAGGAGTTTCCACCGGTCCCGGAAAAAAAGAAAAAAGGTGTTTTTATAAACGCAAAGGATTTTTTAGGCGCCATCAAAAGCGTTTTGTTTTCAACAGCCACAGATGAAGGAAGACCCCTTTTAACAGGCATAAAAATACGTAAAACAGAAAACGAAACAATATTTGTAGCAACAGACGGGTATAGACTCTCGTTGAAAAGAGCAAATTTTCCTCTCAAAGAGGATTTTGATAAAGTTATTCCCGGAAAAGCGCTTTCCCACGTTCTTCAAATGAATGAAGATGGAGATCTTGAGTTTGAGGAGGTGGAGGACGGACAAATTGGTTTTTTTGCTGGAGACAATGAGGTGTATACGAGGGTAATAGAAGGGGAGTATCCAGCGTTTGACCGTATCATTCCCAAAACCAACACGACATCAGTGGTGTTAGAAAAAGAGGTGTTGGTGAAAGCAGTAAAAAGTGCTGCGATTTTTGCCAAAGACAATGCAAACATAGTCAGGTTTCATTTTGAAAATAACATCATGTCGGTTTCCGCTAACACTCCACAAATAGGGGAGAGCAAAATAGACATAGATGTGAGTGTGGAAGGAGATGGGGGTGGCATCGCGTTTAATAGCAGGTTTTTATTGGACTTTTTAAACAACGTAAATGCGGAAAAGCTTGTATTTGAAATGACCGGCTCCCTCAATCCGGGGGTTTTTAAGCTTGCAGGAGACGATTCCTTCCTCCACATAATCATGCCGGTGAGGGTGCAGGCATAAACACGTCATGGTTGTGCCCCACACGCAGCAAGAAAACCACATTGGGAAGCGCTGGCACAATTGGTTGGGACAGGAACGTTTGTTGGAAAAAGAGATCCGATGTTTGGCGCACCTTTATTGGTAAATCCTATATGAAGGTGGGGGCCTGTTGAGTTTCCTGTTTCACCAATACGACCGATTTGTTGCCCAACCGTGATAGTAGTCCCTTTGGCCGGCATGCTGCCATATGCTAGGTGTGCCACCATCAGCGTGTTTCCCTCCGGAGTCGTTATAACAATGTGATTTCCATACCCACCTCCATCCGAACTACCCGCAAAACCAGACCCATCTTCATATTTGTTTGTGGATACAGTTACCACGCCTATTACCGGAGACCTGATTCTTGATTGCATGGGAATCCCAATATCTATTGCGTTTGAGTTGGCATGGGACCATGACCCACCGGGCCCTTGGGTAATATAAGGGGTGGAACCTGTTGAAGACACAACTGGACAAGTACATGTGGGGCAATTTGAGGATTTACACCATTCTACGGTTGGGTTTTTTGCACAAAAATCTACAGGATTTTGTTTTTCTCTGGGAATTTTTTTTGCTCGTTCCACCTCTTTATTCCAGTCGGTATCTGCATTTGGGTCGCCATGGGATTCACCTCTGTTTTGGACCACTCCTTGAGGCACTCCGCTTGTTTTGTCTTTTGAAACAACAAAAGAGGTGTCTCGTGTGCCAATCCAAATGGTGGCGACAACATACACAGCGATAAAAGAAGCAATAAGAGCGATCGCTAAACCATCATCACCCATCCAATCGCTTTTTTTTTGACCGGTCGTTTCTGATCCACCCATCACGCCTTTTGAAATTTCGTTAAATTTAAAAAATGAAAATAAACCACGTGCCCCGCTGCCCGCAATAGAAATTATTTTTTCACCAATAAATCCGATCGCTGCTCCTACCACAGCTAAAACTGGACCACCAGCCGCACCCACCCCTGCTCCAACCGTAGCGCCTGTCGCCGACACAGCAGCATGTGTTGCTGTTGTTTCAACGCCTTTTTTTAACAGTGAGCTGGCTGCTTTTTTCGTTACTTCGCCTGCCACTTGTTTTGTAGCCTCACTAATAATAGACGTCCTGTTTTCTTGTTGATTTTTTTCTGTGTCCATACGTTTTTTTTATTCTTTAGTGTGTGCTCCCAACACTGTGTCAATAATGTTTGAAATAAATTCTTTTCCCTGCGGGCCACTTATCGCAGTAACAATGTCATTAATAGGTTGAGATATGCCTTGTTTTGCGCTTATCGCGGCCTGCTCAAACATAAGCTGTCGTTTATTAGAGTTGTTTAAAGTATTATTAATTTTTTGTTTAACATCATCGGATAAGACAAGTATTTTCGTTGCTTGCAGTTTCCCGTTGTTTTTTTCAGCAATTAATGCAGGAGGTATTCCCGGATTTGTCAAACATAATTGCAAGAGTTCACCTTTTTCAACTTCATCTCCATGAAGGAGAACTAGTTTTGTTGTTTCTGAAAGCCAAGATATTTTTGAAAGAGAGTTAGTTACTTCCGGTGGAATAGCGATAGCTTCTGCTGCCGAAGAAGCCACGCTATCTGTAATGTTTAGAGAAATAGCAGTTTTTATGATCTGTTTTGATAAATCTGACACATCGTTTTGTTCAAGCACTCGTCGTATTGTTTGAATAATTTTTCTTTTTACAACCGGTTCCTGCTCATTCAACAACACGCCTTTATTTTTTAATCGCTCAACGTAGGTGTTTGCTAAAGATTCTGTGTATTGAAATAGGGTGTGTAGTGGGGATTTTTCTTGTTCCCAAATCTCCTTAAAGCCAACCAACATTCCTTCGCGTTCTTCAGGAGAAAATGTAGAGGAAAAGGATTTTTCAGCGACCCGCCTTGTCGTTTCTTCGTTTTGTAGATTAAGCTCCACAGTGAGGGCTTCTTTTAATTTTTGTACTTTTTCTAAAAACCGCTCATCAGAAAAAAACCATGGGATTTTTTCATCAGCAAGGTTTTGTTGAAACAAAAAAAGTGTTTTATCGTTTGCCGTATGTCGCGCAAGACAAATAATCCTTATCACGTCTTCCAATGTCATTTGAAGGTGGTCTATGGTTTGGTCTGCCATACATCTCATTTCGTTGTATCACTAATGGGTTCAACGGTAAACAGTAAACGGTCTGTTTGAGTTAAAGGCTTATTATTGGATGGTGGTTGATTTGTTGTTGGTAAAAACAGTGGCGCAGATTTGATTGGAACCATAGGAGATGGCTTTGTGATGGTGGAGTCTGTTTGTTTTGTGGACATAGGAGTAGGTTGTGGTTTCGGAGGAACCGGGGGGTCAACAACAAAAGTTGTCATAAGAGTCGGTTTCTCGGTCAAACGCGTATCAGGCATTGTTTGAGGTCGTGTTTGGTTTGATGGAGGAGGGGCAATTTGGAGTTTGTCTATTTTTGCTTTTTCGTTCATAGCCTCTAATTCCTGTGGTTTTGTGGTGACAAGAGCGTGTTCTTCGGGGCTCGCTATGATGCGGATACCAACATGAGACGGGCCTGCGAAAAAGAGTCCTTGTCCTGTTTCACATGAAAGAAGAAGGTGTTGTTCTCCCTCAGATAGATAGAAAACTTTTGCAACTTTATCTATAGCAGCTGAGGATTGTTTAAGAAGAATTTGTAAAGAACTATTTTGGATAATTGCTTTCCCCAAGTCTACATCCATAAAATCCTCAACATCTTGAGTTATAGTTGTCAGCCCCAAATAATACTTACGGCTCCGTTTTGCGATGGAGTAGAGAAATTGTGCTGAGTCCGGGTGTTTCATGAGATACCATCCTTCGTCCACAATAAGAATCCTCCGCTTCATGGATTTTCGTATTTTTGTCCAAATATAATCAAGAATGAGATACATAGCGATTGGTCTCAGTTCATCCTCAAGGTCGCGGATAGAAAAAACCGTGAGAGGGTTTGTGATTTCTACATTGGTTTGTTGATCAAAAATTCCAACTAAGCTTCCTTTTACAAATTTTTCCAATCGGTCAGCTAGGCTAATAGCGATTTGATTTTCCATACCAATGAGTGTTTTATAGAGGTCTTCCATGAGTGGAGATTCTTTGATTTGTGTAGAAGGGTCAGGAGTAATCCCTTTTTGTTTGTAGGTAAGGACAAGTGCCCGATCAAGAGTTGCGTCTTCAGTGGCAGTGAGTTTTCCCATAATGACGCGTAAAAATCCATGAAGAGAAAGAATTTTTTGATTGAGCTCATTTTCCTCATCACCTTCAGTCACCCGCAATAATCCCAAATCAAATGGATTAATTTTTGTGCCGGTTCCAAATTGAAATTTTATATATTCACCGCCAAGAGCACGCGTTAGAGTTTCATATTCGTTTTCCGGATCGAGAATGATGACTTCTGTTCCAAACATGAGAGATCGTATAACCTCGAGTTTTACCATATATGATTTTCCAGCACCGGATTTTCCAAACACAACAGTATTGGCGTTTTCCAAAGAAAATCGGTCAAAAATTACTAAACTTCCATTCCCTTCATTGAGACCATATAATATTCCTTCGTTGGCTGTTAAGACTGATGTTGTGAATGGAAATGTGGTGGCAAGAGAGGTGGTGTCCATGTTTCTCGTGATCATCATACGGTCTTGTCCCATAGGCATGGTGGTTTTAAATCCTTCTTCCATCTGAAGAACTGCTTTTTTAGTAACAATCATGAGAGATCCAAGTGTTGATTCGACCTGGCGGGTGGTTTTATCTAGGTTTTCGAGATTTGGTGAAGGAATGGTGACATAGAGGGCAAATTGAAAAAAACGTTGTGCCCCTTTGGCAATTTCCTGCTGGAGAGACAGTGCGTCTTCAAGCGCGACTTGGACAGATGGCTCGATGACATGTCCGCGTTTGATGTCTGACTGAATCGTTGCTTCCATTTCCCCGATTTTTCGTTTTATGTTTTCCAAAATTTCCTCGGATCGTTGAGGATAAATATACATAGAAACGTCAAGCGTGTGGTTAAACGACACGAGTGGCTCCAACCAGTTTGCGTTGACATATCTGGGATATCCTGCAACAAATAATGTTCGAAAAAAATAATTTCCCATTTTTATGTGGTCAAAATCTACCTCAATCAAAGGAGGGGCGATGATATCGGTAATTGAAAGAGGACTTTTTGATAGCTTACCTCCGCGAACCTGGTTTGGCGGTTGTAGATTGATAAATGTTTTAATAAAATTTGGCAAAGCAATAGACATAAGATTATGTGTTTTTGGTACCACCCATGTTGAGAATTGTATTCTCTTCAGTATTTTTATTGATCTGAATAAGAGGGGGTGAAATGTCCGGGTTATAAAAAGAAAAATAAAGTTGAGCTATTTGTTCGCCATTCAGTTGTTTTGCACGCAACCCCACTTTTGCCAAAAGTCTGGTAAGGTTGTCAATTTTTGGCGTAAGGATAGCTAAAGCCCGTTCATAAATATGTGATTTTTTATACGGAAGACCCTTTTTTTTGTTTCCAAAAAATACACTTGGTGAAACGCCTAATTCAAGAGCAGAAAATGGAATGACAAGATAAAATTTTTTATCCAACACTTCTTTTTCTTTCACAGTTGCCGCGATGAAATTCCTGTAGCCATGGATACTTTTTTGAAGCTTCGGGTTTTTTTGAACAGCTTCCTGATCTTCTAATAGTTTTAAATATGCCCGAATGTCTTTGTGTTGAGAACGGATGATAAGTTGTATGGGGAAAGAAAGTGAATTTAAAACTCCTGCGTAGGCATAAATCATAGCTTCCTGTTCCTGTTGGGACAGAAGGCTGAAGTTTACTGCAGAAACGGTTAAAATTGCCGCAGAAGATCCGTCAGAAAAAAGAACAATGTCGTTTTGAATGTCCACAATTTCTGTAAATCTTTGTGTCGTCGATCGTATTGGTGTGATTTGTTCAGACATATAATTGTCGCCTTTCGGCGGGCTCAAGACTCACGCTTACTGTGCGCACATCAAGTGCTCGCATTCGGGGTTCCGAAAATTTCTTTTTCGAGTTTTTCCCGATCGAGAGACCGTTTGCTTTTTGCGATAATTTGGAGAGCCGACATAATAGATCCGTTGATTGTTATTTGTACACGGTCAAAAAGGAATCGTTCTCTGGGGTCTTCTACTTCCACTATATACGTGCCGTTTGCCAGTTGTGTGGAGGCTGCAAATTGTCCAAGTTTGTTGGTTTTGAGTGCCCTTAGTGGCATCCCTTCTTTGTTTTTTACCGTTACGAGTACACCAGGTAATAAATTATTGTCGTAATCTTTAATAATGCCCGTAACGACATTTGGAAATGTTGTGAGGCGGGGAAGTCCTGCGCGTGTCGCCACATCAGGGGTCATAGTCTTTATGGTTGGTTCGTTTGGTTGTTTTGTGGAAACGACTCCGGCAGGGCGAAAATCTTGTGGTTGAGGTTGATTGGTTGATCCGATTTTTGACCGGAGCGCGATAAGCTCATTTTCCATTTTTTGCCGCTCAGACATAAATCCTGTAAGTTGTTGTTGAAGCTCCGAAAAGCGGTTATTCTCTGTATTTTTCTCCGAGAGTTGTTTTTGAACGGTTTCAAGCTCCGTTTTTAGACGATTAAGGTTTTCTTCCGCTTTTTGTTTTTCAGAAGAAGTGAGTTGGTCTACAGGTGCTTGTGGTGTTATCACGGGTACAGGTTCAACCTTTTTTCCAACAATAGAGGGTGTTGGAATGTTTGAAATTTGTTGTGGTGTCGTATGGTGTTGCTGGTTGCCTGTTGGTCGGACAACGAGATTTGGATGTGAATCAGCAGTGACGACATATGCAGGAATCTGTTTGGGTTTAACCACAAAGAGATTGTCAATGTATGAGAGTAATGAATCAAAAAGTGAAGGGCCTGATGCTTTAATGGGGGGGGTTGGTGTTATCAGCAGATTGGAAACAAACGGTTTTGTGGCCGGCGCCTGATGGGGTGTTCCTGTTTGGACAAAAGAGTGAGGAGAGGAAACAAGAGAAGGTTTAAATGTTGGTATTTTAGTGGGGAGCGGAACCAAGGATTTTGACGGTTCAAGAATAGGTTCTTTGTGTTCCCAATGAAATACCGTTGGGTTGTATACGTTTTTTAAAAAAGAAAATACCCATATGTCCATTGGACGCTCTTCAACCGGCACAAATGCAAAACCAAATCCGGCAAGCCCAAAAACAATTGCCATTGGCCAGGTGAAAAAGAACGGCAAAGGAAGTTTATAGGAAATGAAAGCAAGAACGATGCCTCCGGAGAGATATCCGAATTGCTTTATCGTCATGTCGCCGATGAGGCGAAATTGAAACGACGTGATGTTTTGGGGGACAGGATGTTGTTCCATATGATGAGTATATGATTGTATTTATTGTAAAGAGTATTGATAAAGTGTGCAAGAGGAAAAGAGCGTTGGAATCGTGAAAACTTACAATTTTAACATTTCACGAAGTCACATAGACCATAGTGTTTATGATATCATTACATCATGACCGGCCCATTGGTTTTACGAGAAGTGAAAAATAGTAGAGATAGTGAGGAAACACCTGCTAATATGGAGCAGGTGTTCGCTGTATTAGGAGTGGGTAAGCATAATGGAGGGTTCATCGCATCGCTTTTTGGAAAATCCGAATCACCACATTTTTTTTCATTTGAGATAGTATCTCTCTCAGGTGTTATTCATTTTTATATTATCGCACCCGAAGAAGATATGGTGTATCTGGAAAGACAATTGACCACACAATATCCGAAAGTTGTCCTTTCTTCCGGTACGGACGGATTGGGAAGCGTGTTTGCGTTCCCGCACACATCATCTCAATTGGCGCTTGTAGAGCCGTTTTATTTGCCTATAAAAACATACGCAGACATCAAAGATATAGATTTATTATCTGGCCCATTAGGTCAATTGGCAAAACTTGCTGAAGGTCAATCCGCCGGAGTACAGCTGTGGATTACCCCTGCAGGTAATTCGTGGAAACGTACAGCAGCAGGAGTGGTGGCAAGGGGGATTCCTGATCCTATGGTAGCCGGTCGTTCAAAGGCACATCCTCAGGCGCGAAGTGTTGAACGAAAGATAAATCAGGTGGGATTCAAGGTGGGTATTCGGCTCATTGTTTCCGGAAAGATGCCTGAAGAAAGAGACAGGCTAATGCGCGATCTTGCAGGGTCATTTGGCGTGTTTACTGCGGGAGATGGAAATGGGCTTGTGCTATCCAGTCCACATTCATGGAGCCAGAAGAAGTTTGAAGAAGCAATGCGTTTTCGGAAAGGGGATTGTATCCCGCGGTTTCAAGTGTTTGGATCAAGTGAATTAGCATCTCTTTGGCATCCTCCGGGACTTGCGCTTTCTTCTATCAGGAATATTTCCTGGGGCAATAAGCTTGTCGGTGAAGCTCCGGAAAATCTTCCCACAGAAGGAGTAAATTTTTTTGCCAGAACGGAATTTAAAAATAAAACAGTGACCTTCGGTATTAAAAAAGAAGACAGACGAAAACATCTCTATGTCGTCGGAAAAACAGGGACAGGGAAGTCCACGATGATTGCTAATATGGCAATCAATGATATGAGAAATGGCGAAGGTGTAGCGGTCATTGACCCACACGGAGATTTGACGAATGCACTTCTTGATTTTATTCCGTCACACAGAATTAATGATGTGGCATACCTTGATCCATCTGACATCGCTCATCCGTTCCATCTCAACCCTCTGGAGATTGAAAATGTTGCCCAGCGGGAAATTGTTGCTTCTGGTATCGTATCGATTTTTTATAAACTCTACGCGCATTCATGGGGGCCACGGCTTGAATATATCCTCAGAAATACCATTTTGACACTTCTCTATGTTCCGCAGTCCACCCTCCTTCAGGTTCCGGAACTCCTGACCAATGAGAAGTTCCGTCAAAAAGTCGTTGAAAATTTGTCGGATCAAGTGTTGAAAAATTTTTGGACAAACGAATTCAACAAAATGTCCCCGCAACTTCGAAGTGAAGCAATCATGCCGATTCTTAATAAGGTCGGACAGTTTCTATCATCTCAAACCATTAGAAATATCGTGGGGCATCCGAAATCCACGATTAATCTGGAAAAAATGATGAATGAAGGAAAAATTATTCTCATGAATTTATCTCAGGGAAAATTAGGAGAGGATAATAGTGCCCTTTTGGGGGCCATGATGATCACAAAAATTCAGCTCGCTGCTATGGGGAGAGTCTATCAAAATGAAGAATCCCGTCGGGATTTTTATCTTTACGTAGACGAGTTTCAGAATTTTGCAACATCTTCGTTTGTGAAAATTTTATCGGAAGCCAGGAAGTACAGGTTGAATCTGATTCTTGCTAATCAGTATATCGGACAAATTGAAGAAGAAGTACAAAATGCTATTTTTGGAAACGCAGGGTCTATCGTTTCTTTCGGAGTGGGCGCTACGGATGCCAGGCCTCTTGCCCGTGAATTTGGGCTCAAATACAAAGAAGAGGAATTGGTGGGACTGGGCAATTATCAGATCGTGCTCAAACTTTCTATTGAGAATCACACCTCATCTCCGTTTTCTGCCATCACCCTGCCTTTGCCACGAGCACATAATCAGAATAGGGAAAAGGTGATCAGAAGTAGCAGAGAAAGGTTTGCGAAAAAATTATGAAGATTGGTCTCTTCGGTGGCACATTTGATCCCCCTCATATCGGCCACATACTGATTGCCCAACAGGTGCTGGATTTTGCTAATACCCAACAGGAAGAAAAGATAGGTGAAGTGTGGTTTGTCCCGAATTATTTGACCAGTTTTCAAAAACCCACCACTCCTGTTTCAGATCGTTTGAATATGATCAAGTTGATCAATTGTCCAAAAACAAATGTGTGTACACTGGAGATTGACCATAAACTTGACGGAAAAACAATTCACCTTCTTCCATATTTACCTTCTGAAAATGAGTATGTATTTGTTATAGGTTCTGACCAGCTGGCGACATTTCATCTATGGGGAGATTGGAAGGAGTTACTCAAAAAAATACCGTTTTTGGTTTTTCCCCGTTATGGATACCCCAATGAACCGTTGTACGAAAATATGAACGTGATTTCCGATGAGTCGCTTATCGCCACAAACATTTCTTCAACGAAAATTAGAGAACGGGTCAAACGCGGGCTATCTGTGGAGGGGTTTGTACCGCGGGGAGTGGGAGAGTATATTAAAGACCATAGACTGTATATATAATCTCAATGCACCAATGAACATACAACAAGAATCAGATCATATTATTTCTTTTCTCAAAGAAACGTTTAAACGGACTGGATTTTCTACTGCTGTTGTCGGGGTTTCCGGCGGGTTGGATTCCGCGGTTTCTCTTGCTTTAGCAGTGAAGGCTCTCGGAGAAAACAATGTATTTCCGATTCTTATGCCGTATAGCTCATTAAATACTCAGGGGGTATTAGACGCTATGGAGTTGATCAACAAACTCCATATGCCGTTATCTCACATAGTGAGATTGGATATTAAATATGCCGTTGACGCTATTGTCGGAAAAGATGTGTTTGATATGGGCAATGTCCGGAAAGGCAATGTCATGGCCAGGGTCAGAATGATCTATCTTTTTGATCAGGCAAAAAAAAGAAATGCTCTTGTCGTCGGTACGGAGAATAAAAGTGAAAACCTGTTTGGATATTTTACGCGGTTTGGAGATGAGGCAAGCGATGTTGAGCCTATTATTCATTTGTATAAATCTCAGGTAATTGAACTTGCCAAACACCTTCAGATTCCGGAAGGGATCATTTGTAAACCTCCATCAGCAGGCCTGTGGCCGGAGCAGACAGATGAAAAAGAATTTGGATTCAGTTATGCTCAGGCAGATCAGGTTTTATCGTTTCTCTATGATGAAAAAAAGTCTGTTGAGGACATTATAACTTCAGGATTTGACCGGATACTCGTTGAAAAGATTCAGTTGAGGATCAGCCAAAATTCCTTCAAGAATCAGACGCCGTATAGAATTTTTTAACTCATTACCCTCATTTTTTTATGAGTTTTAGCTTGAAGCTATCTAGCTTCGAATTGAGGCTAAGAATCCAATATTATCTAGATTCGATTATTCTCATTATGTTACAATGGTGTTTAGCGTATATGAAATACGCATAAATGTATGGCAGAACGTGAACGGAACAAATCATCGATTATAGACGTTGCGGTACGGTTAGTGGAAAAAATTACTCAACACACAGAGGTGTCTCCGGAAGAAAAAAAAGACCAGATTGCAAAAAGAACAGAAGAAATGTTTAATAAAGCTCGAATTGAACGAGAAAAAAAAGTCGCAGAAGAATTTGCTAAAAATGTCAAAAAAAAGGGTGCACAACACGTTACTACTTCAATGAGAGAATGGGGGGAAAAAAATAAATATCCGTCATCATCAGAAGTAACGTTTGAAAAGCAACTTGCTCAATCAAAAAAAACATTAGAGGTCGCTCTATCCGCTTCAAAAGCAAAACCTGATTGGCTTGAGTTGACGGGCGTTGAACAAATAATAAGTCCTCAGGCAGCAGAATTTGTAAAGCGCTTGGCAGTGCTGCCAAGTGAGCTTCAAAAAGATCCGAATGTTTTGTATCAAGAGGCTGCACGGTTGGCTGTATCACTGGATGCATCATTGTCGATTGAGGCCATCAACCAAGCTAATAATTTTATCAAGAAAACAATTAATTCTATCGAAGATAACATAGAGAACAGAAAAAAAATAGACACAACGTATGCGCGTGTTCTCTCTAAAAATGAGATCATTCATTCAGTGACTGAGATTGGAATGGGGGGAGTGGTTTCTTCTTTGCCAAATTTTGTTTACAATGAGGCGGATCCGGATACAGAGATAATAATTAAAGATCCGGAGTTAATACAAAAATTAAAGGAAATAAATTATGAATTTTCTGTTGATCCATCTTTAAAAAATGACACGCCTCGATGGAAACAATTAAAAAAAGAGTTAATTGATTTGGGAAAAAAGAATAAAGACATCGATCTACAGATAAAAGTTGCTGTAGGGCGTATACAGGATTTTATTGACACAGCTGACTATGCACATAGTGGTGGTGCTAAGCAAGAATGGCAGGCACAAGTGTCACATTTAGGATTAAGTTCGGTAGAAGCCGACAGAATAATGGATCCAAATAATCCAAACGGATATCAAGATGTGTTAGACGAAATATTATCAATAGTCGAATCAAATCCTAACGCAGAATGGGACCACGCAGTTGCCAGTATTCAATATAAACTTCCGGGGATCCAGGAACTTCTCGCGTATAGATTTCAGCAAAATCCAAAATTTGTGGAAGGAGCACGGGAGTGGGTTGGTATGGAAGTCGGAGTGCGACGGCTGGCTCATGAGTTATCACGTATACAGACAGAAGGGAAATTTGAAGATATCCATAAATTTATGGGACAAATAGGAAATGATGATATTGATCATTTGCTTAGATCTACACCATTTATGTCACAAGCAATTAGTGCTGAAGATACAGCGCTCCGAAGCCTAATATCAGAAATATCTCTCCGGTGGGACCTGCTTGAATCGGAAATTCAAAAAGAGGCACAGAAAACTGTAAACACACCGGGTATCGATAAGAATAGTGATGCATATAAATTTGCATCAAATGCGATTGCAGATCCAGACAAAGAAAATCCGGGAAGCTTTACCGATAGACATGAAATTGCAAAGAAATTGTTTGCCGATAGATTAGATGATTTATTGGACTGGCGTATGGGAAAAACAATCCGCCCAAAAGACGTACAGGTAAGCGGGGAGCGCTTTCATCTTTTAAATAAGCAAATGGCAATTTGCTACCGTGACGCGTTAAAAACACAAGGGGAAAAAACAGCAGATGAACGAAAAATATTGGATGATGAAATATATAAAAAAGCGTATGAAGACTATGGGAAAATATGTAAATCAAGAGGTGAAGATATAAGCGTTCTTCGGATGACAAAAGAAGAAACAGATATACTTTCAGGCCCGTCCGGATTAGCACCGATCGATAGAAGAGCGTATGAAACACTAAAAGATTCGTTAACAGTACAGGGGTTAGACATAGATGAAAAAACAAAAGGTATATTGATCAAGTCGATAATTAACGCAAGGAATTTTCATGTTATTACTATGCATAGGCAAACCATTATTGCTCACTTATGCGAATTACCCCCGAGCAATATGGGTGAGGCAGAATGGTGGATATCGACGCCATATGAAGATACGATACGGGCTCTCAATAAAAGAAAATGGTTGGAGGATAGATTTCGGGTCGGAGGCGCAAGCGGCGAGCAGTATAGAATATTACGGGCGGGATACGAGCCGGTTCGAGCAGGAGAAGTCAAAGGGGTAGCACAATACAAAAAGGGTAAACGATTGATTGATTCAGCCACAGCAATACAGTACGATACCTTAATTGAGCTTCGAAAGCGATCGGGAATTGATTATGAGGCAATTGCGCAAGAGGATTCATTTAAGATTGGCGGAATTTTGGATGCGACGACGTGGAGAGTTAAGCTGGGACTTCTTAACAAACAATTATTGGATGATTATGCTGTTGATGGTACTGCAAAGGGTGTGAAAATTGATGAAAATCAGGGCCTTGCATTTCAAATTCAAGATTCGGATGTGGGTAGTCAGAAACGTCAAGATTTAATGCGGAAATTGTTTGCAAAAGACCCGATAGTGGCAATGCATTATTTTCCGAAAGAAATGCAACAGGTTCTTAAGGATAGTGGGGTTTCCGACGCAGATCTTCCAAAAACATGGAGCACGATACAGAGAGCACTAAGTATTTTCGAACAAAAAACAACGTATGATGAGAAATATAAATATAAAAAAGGTTTTACAACAGATATCACAAAAGCGAGTAAGGATATCGCATTATATACAGAGCCGGATTTATTGCCGGAGATATTAAAAACAATTGGTGTTGATGAAGGCGAAAAAGAGCGATACACAAATTTGATTAAAAAAATTGCAGACCATGCCGTATCTCCTGAATTTGTAAAAGATATGGCAAGCCTCCCTATGCCGTTTGTATTAACGATAAGCGATATTGATTGGTCAAAGGCAGACTTTTCTTGTCTTGGTTCCGCTGCCCAAAACCGAAGGCAACGGGATATTGGAGGAGCACTGATGGCTGAAGGGGCGGAGCTTAAGATGGCTGATGATCCGTCACCGTTAAATAGTGAAGATTTTTGGAAAAACATAAAAGAGGTGCAGGTGGGCATGCAGCAATACCTAGGAAAAGAAAATCCAAACACAAACGCACGTATATATGCAAACTTATATGCATACCTTGAATATAATAGAAATCAATTAGAATGGATTCCCGGAGCGACATGGATCTCACAACAGCTACCCGTATCTTTTAGTGAAGCAATTAATAAAGCATATCACGGAAAACGTGCATTTCCTTACGCATCACATGCTCAAAGTAGGAAAGGGCCTCATGCTCCTGCTTTAGATGTGTTCCAACGAAATTTTATTATTGATGTGGCGAGGCGGCGTGAATTACTTACAGATTTACTGATGTATGATAAATTAAAAAATGATCAACGTGCACATCTCGGATGGCAAACGCTTTATTTTTTGCGGTGGGCAACACCATTATTAATTAGTTCTGTAGTCTTTTTAGCTGCGAAGACAGCTTTAGAAGAAGAGAAAAAAAGTTAATAGTAGTAGGGCACTTACCAATGTTATGTCGTCTTACTCACAGGTACTTGAGGTGGATTAGCTTTTCCCCAAAGACCCATCATTTTTGCTTGGTAGGCAAGATTCCAAATTTGTCCTCCACCGCTTATCATAGGAGTAATTATGTTTCCTCCACCCATGCCAACAGGAGATTTTACTTTCAACGCTTCTTTTATAGATCCTGCAATACTTGGAATTGCGAAAATTATTCCAAGCCCAATAATGCCGGTCATCCCATCACTTCCACCAGGATTGAGCATTGGCGGTCCCCAGAGTTTTGTCCCTCCGGTAGCGGGTTTTGCCAGGATTGATCCAATGAGAATCATGATGGCAGTAATCGGAAATACTGCGAGATTTGCGATAAGATTTTTGATCCATCCCTCAAACGCCTGACTTCCGGGGAATGCGCCCAGAAGTAGTTGAAACGGCGAAATGAGGACGGACATAATAATTTGTATGTATGATTTGATAAGCAAAATTAAGAGCCGAAAGACGGCAAAAAGAAAAGCAATGACAAAAAAGAAGATGGTAATTTGGGTCACTATCATTCCACCAATTAAATTTGTTCCCCCCTTGAGAAATAAAGCTAAAACTCCTATTGGAGTTGAAGCTAATGCGAAGTCTATCGCTGTTGGCACTTTTAGGTTTAAAAGTCCGAGAAAACCTCCAATAGCTCCTTCTAATCCTCCCGCCCACAACTTACCCATAACGTCTATAAAGTTCCCTGACACAAAAATGTTAATTGTGCTGGGAGTAATTACTTCGTTACTAATAGGTTCAAGGATGGATATGGCAACCACGATGATAAGATACATAAAGTCAATCATGATTCCGACGATCGCGTATGAGAATGTGATGAGAAGAAGTGTGACTACGATATTTGGAAGCGCATTTTGAACAGTTATAACAGTTTTTGGATCGATTTTTTTCCGGAACATAATGAAAAATCCGACAATAATCATAAAAATTGCGAGGATAAGATATGCGATATTGCGAAACGCTTTCCATATAGGAAGAAGTTGACTGAGTCCGCTAAACCCAATTCCTTGAGCGTAGGCCGATTTCGGAATAAATCCCAGTGACTCACCCATGTCACGGACGAACGCATATGTATTTGCCGGAGGATTCGTATAGACATAAGAGACCACTGATTCTGCTCCGGCGACGAAACTTTCTTTGTACATCTGTTCCAGATAGACTAAATCTGTGGAATTAGTAGTTATTCCTATTACCGGTCCGCCGATTCTTCGGATGATATCAGACATGTGATTGGTGATAGTGCTCGCATCGTTCCCGGGTTTATTCATATCCCTCACACCATCTTTTTTTGCTGCATCCATTGCGTCCGGAAAATCCCGATCAACATAGTCCATTTCGACTGCCCGAACAGAAACAGAGTCTTGTCCGGAAAAAGGCACTTTTGGAGCGACAAAAAATATAGCTGTGATGAAAAAAAGAAGAAGCAGTTTTTTCATAGTGATAATTCTATTATTGCAAGGGAAGAAGCTGAGAGTCAAGGGTTGGAAATATTCAGTTTAAATTCCGTGATGTTTACTCCGGTGAAAAGTCCGATGAGCTGGAGAATGAGATACGCAGAGATGATGACAATCAAGCCAATGATGGCGTAGGTAAAGGCATTTTTTGCTTTTTCCAGCTGCTTTGCGTCTCCTCCGGAAAACAGGTAGGTAAATCCTGCCATGACGATGACAATAAAAAGCACGACTCCGGCAAAAGCGGTAATACCATTCACTGCGTTTTTGAAAAGCGGCACAAGGGAATCAATAGTGGCTACGCCATTTTTAGTGGTTGCACTCCATGATTCTGCGGCATATATATGGGGAAGAATATGTATCATACAACCATTATATATCACAAATCCGTGTTTTTGACACGGATTTGCTTATTTTTATTAGGAATTACGAACCAACCTGCCCGCAGATGCTACGTATCAAGCGTTGCAGGCGGGGAACTAGGAATCCATTTACTGTGTATACGGCTTCGGGAGATTGATACCTCCGGAACCAATAACGCTGATTCCAAGGAAATTTTGCACAAGAGCCATGATAGCCCATGCAGATCCCACAATGACCAGTCCGACGATGGCGTGCGTAATTTTATTACGCGCTGATTCCATGGCAGTTTTGTCTCCGCCTGAAGTGATCCATTGGATGCCTCCGAGAATAAGATAAATGAATGTTATAAGTGCTGACAGAATTAAAAGTGTTCCAACTACTGCGCTTATAAGTGTTCCGATTTCTGTAATTTTTATAGTTGCCGGTTGACCAATCGTTATATCAGCCGCAAAAACTTTTGTTACCCACATAAAATTGCCTCCTGTTTACTTTGTAAGTATACCTTATTTTTTAGCATGACGCAATTTTAGAGTCTTGTCAATCCCTCATTCTCATGATCCGCTTATTGTCGGAATTTTGATATTTGGAAGTTCGATGCCGAAGAAATTACCAACGAGTTTAAATACTGCATATGCTGAAGCGACGATGACCAGACCGATAAGCGCATTGGTTATTTTATTTCGCGCTGCTTCCAGAGCGTTTTTATCACCTTGTGACGTGATCCATTGGATACCTCCGGTCAAAAAGTAGGCAAATGTGAGGAGGAATCCTAAAATAAATGCCAAACCGACAATACCGCTTATCAAACCTCCGACTACTTTTCCACCCTGATCTACAGATCCACCGCCACATCCACCTAACTGTGCGGGGAGTGCAGGATTGCAGATTTGTGCAAAAACTTTTTCCATATATATTATTGAAATTTTAGTTTGTCCATGATTCCTGCTGGTGCCAAAATATCTCCCCATCCGAAAAATTGTCCGGCAAGAGCGAGAATCGCCCATCCGGAAACAACCACTAAAAGTCCGATAAACGCATTGGTCAGGCGTTCTCTGGCTTCCGTGAGTTTCGCTTTGTCACCGGCACTGGATATCCAGGAAATACCACCCATGAGAAATTGGATAAGAAACCAAATGGCAGCAAGGATGGTGAGAAAACCAATGACTCCTGAGATTCCTGTTGTGATACTTTGGATAGGATTACCTGTTTTATTGGCAAATGGTCCCAACCCATCTCCGCCGATTGTTCCCAGTGATGAACCCGCTGCAAAAATTTTGTTCATATATTATTGTCCTGGTCCGTAGACTTTCGGATTGAGAATAAATCCTGCGTCTCCGAACATAAGATAGCTGATGAGAGATGTAAACGCAAAAGACATGACGATGATAAGAAGTCCTATAAGTGACTGCCAGATTCTTGCCCATGCAGAATCGAGTGCTTTAGAATCACCGCCTGCGTTCATATATTGATACCCTGCGATGATAAAATTGATAAACGCAAAAATTCCCGCTGCGGCAAAAGCGAGCCGAAGAATATTTGTTAAAAGAAGAACAATGCCGCCTTCTGCTCCTCCATAGCCGCCAGTGGGGGGAGTGATTCGTGTGCCGAGAGGATTATTTATCGACGCTGCCGCTAATAGTTTCATATATTATTGTCCGAGTAATTGTTGTCCAGTGAGTTTTCCGATTAATGCAACAATGGATGCGGACAGTGCAACGAGTGCCAATCCGATGATGGCTGCGGTGATTGCCTGTTTTCCTTTTTCCATACCTTTTGCATCACCGCTCCCTGCTGACATGATAAAGCCAAATCCGCCAAAAATCAACAAAAAAAGAGCAACAATCCCTGCGATGACAAATGAATTGCGAAGAATGATAGTAGCAAGCGTTCCAAGATCAGGAATACTTTTTGAAATAGGAAACTCCGCTAAATTCACCGAAGTTCCTCCAGCAGCAAATGCTTTATGCATGATTTTAGTGTAAAGGAAGGAGTAGGAATGTTCAAGAGGGAGAGGGGACCTGCTATAATACTCTCTATGGAAGATACAGATCTCATAAAGAGGATTCTTCATCGGGAAAAACATGCACTTCTTGTATTTTATCGGATGTATACGCCAAAACTCTTGTCATTTATCCATACAAAGGTAGCAAATCCCCATGATGCGGAGGAAATTCTTCAGGATACCCTTTTTGCATTTTTGGAAGCGCTCCGTGATTTCCATGGGGATTGTAAAATCTCTACATTTCTTTATTCCATCGGGAAACACAAGATTATTGATTACTATCGTAGGAAAAAGTTGCGCCACCTCGTATTTTCTCAAGCGCCGTTTTTGGAAGAATTAATGTCCCCGGTACTCAATCCGGAAGAAGAGCTTGACGCTACACTCCTAAAGGAAAAATTAAAACGCGCATTTTCTCTGATTCTTCCACGTTATAAAGTGGTGTTGCAGCTTAAATATGTAGAGGACCGGCCAGTTTCAGAAATTGCCGGGCATTTTACATGGACACTGAAAAAAACAGAATCCCTGCTATTTCGCGCACGAAAAGCTTTTATGAAAGAATTTATCGTATTATGAGTGACGCACGTTACGAACGGTTTCAAAAAAAGTGGAATGAAGTGACTGATCTACCTACTCAAACAGTGGGGCCGTTTACTCCGTATTACAAAATGATCACGAAACGGTTGAAAGTGATGCCGCTTCCTAAACTTATTTTTATTAGCATTGTTTGCATTCTTGCCCTGTTTTTTATTTTCGGATCAGGGATTACCCGCATTGTTTCCTTACTGCAAAAAGGATTTTAATCTTCAACTCCGACGGTACCGTCGGAGCGCGGGTTTTGAGCACAGGCTACGACAAAAGAGATATGGTTGACTCCTTTGTTGTTGGTGTATATTCTTTTGCCCGATCCTGTATTGGGATTATCACCCGGCCTTACGAAACCTATCGCCAAATTATCGCGAAAGGAACGCTATTTGAGCTTTTTCCTATAGGGGTGCTCTTATCTTTGTATTTTGCTACAAACGCTCTGGTAAAAGTTCCTGCATTCCGGCCATTTGTTCTTACCCGGCATTTTATAAAAACTTCAGTATCTGTCGTTGTGACCGCAGTATTTGTGTCTTGGTTGTTGTGGACTGCTGGTAAATTGTTTGGCGGAAAAGGGGAGTATAAACGGTTTTTTCTTGGTTGGTCCTATACACTTATACCAACACTTGTATGGTTTTTGTTTACATCATTATTATATGTATTCATTCCGCCTCCCCGGACAACACTGCCAACCGGCGTTCTTTTGTCTGTCGCATTTTTAACCATTTCAGTGGTGCTTCTTTTTTGGAAAATAATTCTTTCCTATTTGTCTCTCCGGTTTGGTTTGAAATTAGATCTTTTGAGGATTTTTGGTATACTTTTGGTTTCCGGTCCTATTATCGCACTCTATAGTATAGGAATGTACCGTTTGGGAATATTCAAGGTGCCGTTCTTGTAAAAAAATTTGACAATGGACAATGAGCAGGGGACAGAAAACAGAAAGCAGAAAACAGAATTTTTGTCCTATGCTCATTGTCTTATGTCTAAAAACGATATGAACTTAAGAGATTGTAAAACGATTGAGGAAAGAAGAAAGCTGATGGAAAAATTATGTGATGTTTCTCTTCCAAACATTGGTTCCTATTCTCTTGATGGAGAGGTTGCGTCCACCAGGAATTGTGAAAATATGATTGGTGCTATCCAAATTCCTCTTGGCATCGCCGGCCCACTAAAATTGAAGACATGTCACATGCTCGCCTCGATCCAAACATATTCGAGTCGGAGCGGGCTCACTGTCCCATGTCACGATTATTATATTCCTCTGGCCACTACCGAAGGCGCGCTGGTTGCGTCAGTAAATAGGGGATGTAAGGCAATCACCGAAAGCGGAGGAGCACAGGTATTGTGTCATAGGATTGGGTCTACACGCGGACCGGTGTTTAAAGTGAAAAGTTTAGAGGAGAATTTATATTTATTTGATTTTTTGAAGAATGATGAAAATGAGATGAAAAAAATTGCTGAATTAACTTCACATCACCTGAAGATGTTGTCGTACGATACAAAATCCACCGGACTATATCGTTTCGTGCGATTTATTTTTGATACACAAGATGCGATGGGCCTCAATATGGTTACCATAGCCACAGATGCAATAGTCCGGTATATTGAAGAAAAAACAGAAGCCCGATGTGTAAGTTTGTCCGGAAATTTTTGTGCGGACAAGAAAGCTTCCCATTTGAATTTTCAAAAAAGTCGTGGCATAGAGGTTTGGGCAGAAGCTCGCATTTCCCCATCTATTGTTCAGTCTGTTCTTAATACGACTCCAGAGAAGTTTGTTGAAACGTGGTTTTCTAAATGTATGATTGGGAGTGCTATGAGCGGATCTATGGGATTTAATGCCCAGTTTGCTAATGTGCTTTCTGCGGTGTTTATCGCAACAGGTCAGGATCCTGCACACGTTGCAGAGTGTGCTATTGGTATGACGACTGCTGAGGTTACTCCAAAAGGCGATTTGTATGTGAGCATCTATTTACCGGATTTGATGGTGGGGACCGTTGGGGGAGGAACAGGATTGGGAACGCAAAAAGAAGCATTAGAATTATTGGGAGTAGCCGGTTCGTCAGTCGGTGGAGACGGAAAAAATGCAGAGAAATTTGCTGAAATTATCGGAGCTGCTGTGTTGGCAGGAGAGATTTCGCTTTTGGCATCGCTTAGCCAGGGAACACTCGCTAGCGCTCATCAGAAATTAGGAAGAGGAGAAATTGTTCGGAAAACTCAGAAAACTCGGAGTTTCAGAGAATCGGAAAACCGGAAAGTCGGAATTTCTGAAAATCTGACAATCTGAAAGTCTGAACATCTGACGCTCTGAGTATTCCGATTTTTCTGATAAATGTTGAAATTTATTTATGGTCAATCTCATCAGTTACGGCACCTATATCCCAAAATACCGCATACGACTTGCGGATATTGCCGGTGTGTGGAAAAAGAATGCGGATGAAATCATAGGTGGTCTCAAAGTGACGGAAAAATCCGTTCCTGGTGTAGATGAAGATGCGGTCACTGTAGCGTATGAAGCGGCATATTCATCCGTAGAACAATCCGGAGTTTCTTTAAAAGATATTGGAGCGCTGTTTGTCGGGTCTGAAAGTCATCCGTATGCGGTGAATCCGACTTCGACAATTGTTGGAGAATTTTTAGGATTGGGTCATAATTATCTGGCTTCAGATATGGAGTTTGCCTGTAAAGCCGGAACAGCTGGTATACAGGTCGTTTCCGGACTGGTGGATTCAGGACAAATCCAATATGGTATGGCAATTGGCGCTGATACTGCTCAGAGCAAGCCTCATGATGTTCTTGAATATACGTCAGCATGTGCGGCAGTCGCAGTTCTTTTGGGAAAAACCAAAGGAATAGCGGAGTTACTGTCATTCACCTCATTTACGTCCGATACTCCTGATTTTTGGAGACGTGACGGGATACGGTACCCTTCTCATGCAGGGCGATTTACCGGAGAACCTGCATATTTTGCTCATGTACTTGGTGCATCCCATCGTTTATTAAAGCAAACGAAAAGTAAGCCGGAAGATTTTGATTATTGTGTGTTTCATATGCCTAATGGAAGATTTCCATTGGAGGTTGCGAAACGATTAGGATTTACGGATCAGCAACTTGCTGCATCGCTTACAGTTTCAACTATTGGAAATCCATATAGCGCATCGTCCATGCTTGGGCTTTCAGCAGTGTTGGATGATGCGAAACCGGGAAGTAAAATTTTTATGGTTTCTTATGGATCAGGAGCGGGGAGTGACGCGTTTATGTGGAAAACGACAAGCTCTCTTGTAGAATTTCAAAAAAAGAGAAAATCACATCATCAATGCGTATTCCAACAGAATGAAAAAAAATGCATGATTGATTATGTGGATTATTTGAAAAAAACACACAAGATTTAATGAAGAAGCGTAGAGGGTTAGGTATGAGAAGCTTAGTAAATTTAACTAAGTATCTAATCTTCTAAGCTACTAAGTATCTATTATGATTTCAGTTACTGGAATAGGTATCACAAAATTTGGAGAATTGTGGGACGTTTCGCCCAGAAGCTTAGCGCGTCAGGTAAGTAATGCTGCCCTGAAGGATGCCGGACTTGTGTCATCTGACATCGATTTGTTGATTGTGGCAAATATGCTTTCCGGTATGCTTGGGAGTCAGGAGCATTTAGGAGCACTCTTTTCTGAAGAATTGGGTTTTTCCAATATTCCTGCTTTAAAAGTGGAGGGTGCGTGTGCTTCCGGCGGGCTTGCGGTACATGCAGCAGTCAATAATATTTTAGGAGGGCAGTATAAACGGGTTATGGTATTGGGTATTGAGAAAATGACAGACCATAAACCGGAGCTGGTGTCTTCTGCGCTCATCGGAGCAGGAACAAACGAAGAGCGTTTAACAGGTATAACATTTCCGGGAGTGTATGCTCTTTTGGCACAGGCCCATATGAAAAAATATGGGACGACAGAAGAGCAGATGGCAGCAATCGCTGTGAAAAATCATTATCATGCGAATCTCAATCCTCTTGCGCAATTTCATTCGCTTTTGACCGTTGAAAACGTCATGAAAAGTGCGTGTGTAGCTGATCCATTGAAACTATTGGATTGTTCACCAATTTCAGATGGTGCTGCAGCGGTGATATTACAAAAGACAGGAGACAATGAGCAGGGGACAGAAGTGCAGATAATTGCTTCAGAGGTGGCGACGGATACGTTAGGAGTGGCACAAAGAAAGAGTTTGACATCATTGATGGCAACAGAGATTGCGGCAAAAAAAGCATACAAACAAGCAGATGTTTCTCCGAAAGATATTCAAGTTGCTGAAGTTCATGATTGTTTTACAATTGCGGAAATTTTGGCAATGGAAGATTTAGGGTTTTTTGAAAAAGGAAAAGCAGCTGCAGCTATCGTCGCTGGAAAAACGACTTTAGGTATGTCAAAAAATCTTGTAGTGAATACGTCAGGAGGACTCAAAGGGTGTGGCCATCCGGTAGGTGCTACAGGGGTCAAACAGATTGTGGAAATCACCGAACAGTTGCGAGGATCTTTAGGGAAACGTCAGGTCATCGATGCTCACATTGGTTTGACGCAAAACGTAGGAGGAAGCGGTGCCACATGCGTGGTACATATTTTAAAGAAAGGACAATAAGAAAAATAACAGAGGTAATATGTGGCAGGTGACAATGAGCCCGCTCCGACTCGAATATGTTCGGATCGAGGCGAGCATGGGACAGAAAACAATAAACAAAAAACAGAAAAAATGCTCATTGCTTATTGTTCATTGTCCATATACATATGAACAGTCCGGTAAAGCTTTGGAGAAATCAAAAATATACACAAATACTTCTTGGGAAGCATGGTGTGATTGTCACCTGGACGATCATCCGCGTGCCGCCTGAGGGATTTGGTGATCAGGCGCCGTATCCCGTCGCTGTCGTGGAGTTGGAAAATAAAATCCGGATAACAGCTCAAATGGTTGATTGGGAACAAAAGCAATGTGCTGTCGGCCAAAGGGTTCAGGTGGTTTTGCGAAGAATAGTAGAGCCAACAGCAGAGGGGGTCATTCCATACGGAATAAAAGTAAAGCCGATATGAATACCATTCCAAAACATATAGCCATCATCATGGACGGTAACAGACGATGGGCAAAAGAACATCACCTTCCCGGACTCATGGGGCATAAGCGGGTGGCTGATGATATTCTGGAGCCTCTTATTGAACATGGGGCAGATCTCGGCATTGGATATATGACGTTTTGGGCATGGTCAACGGAAAATTGGAATAGAAAACCGGAAGAAGTGAAGGGGATTATGGAGATTTTTCGTCGTATTATTACCAAAAATTGGAAGCGTCTGGCTGAAAAAGGCGTGAGGATTAAGGTTATTGGTGACCTTTCAAAATTTCCCAAAGACATAGAACGATCACTGAAGGAAATTGTTGAAGAAACGAAAAATAATACGCGAATCACAGTGGTATTTGCCCTCAATTACGGTGGCCGTGACGAGATTGTTCGCGCAATATATTCAATGTGTGACACGGAAAAACATGTCACTTGCTCATTGTCTCATGTCACAGAAAATGATTTTTCTCAATTTTTAGACACCAGAGATATCCCCGATCCGGAGCTTATTATTCGGACTGGTGGAGAACAGAGGTTGAGCGGGTTTCTCCTATGGCAATCAGAATATAGTGAGTTGTATTTTCCTTCATTCTATATGCCTGATTTTATACCGGAGAGATTAGATGAGGCAGTTGAGGAATATCAAAAAAGAAAAAGACGATTCGGCGTATAAAAAGTTAGCTTGACAAGGCCTGTCCTTGTGAATCTGGAAATCTCTCTCGCTGAATCCGTTTTAAAACAATGTTTTAATTGGTGCTACACCAAACATTGTCCCTAAAAGCTGCACTACCCAAAATGCAGTGAAAATGACGAGAAATCCCACGATGGCAAATGTCAGTTTGTTTTTTCCATCTTCCATTTTTTTTGCGTCTCCAGCACTTGTCATGAGGGTAAAGCCTGCGGCGATGATCATAAGAAGAAGCCCAACGCCAGCAAGAGCAAAAATAAATGGAAACGCTTTTGTTACGATAGCGCTGATGGTGGTGGGTAATCCTGTAAAACCACTGTTTATAGTATAAATTTGTGTTTTGTCACCAACGATTTTGAGTGTTTGAGCGAATACTTTTTCCATATATATTATTCAAACCCAGGTATACCCAGGAAGTCAACGCCGATAAACCGGAGTAAAAATATTGAAAAAATGATAAACAAAAGCCCGACAATTGCAGAGGTGACAAGCTCTTTTCCCTCGTTGAGTTTTTCCGGATTACCCGCACTTATGACAATTTGAAATCCGCCGATAATGATGAGAAGAAATGCAATACCGCCTGCTATTCCCGAACCGAATTTTAATAAATTATTAATAAATTGTCCTGAATCGGTTTCAAGACATCCAAATGCAGTCCAGACGTGTTTTCCATCGTCCATACAACTACTACACCCGCTACCTGCCTCGGTAAAATTACAAGGAGAGGATGCAGCAAAGATGCTCTTGGGGAGGAAAAATAGGATGATTAAGAGTAAAAAAATGGCAGCAAATCGTTTCATGATATTTTAAGTGTAGCAAAGGGAGAAAGGAAAAGGAAGCGGAAGAGAAGTTTAGTAGCTTAGAGGCATAGAAGTTTAGTATGATAGATATTATCTCTATGAAGAAGATTCTAGCTTATATTTTTCTTGTCACCTGCTCATTGTCATTTGTCACTCGTGTCTACGCCCAATCCTGCGACTCTTCCTGCGGGAGTCCTGATGAGTGTCGGGATAAAATTGCCAAATGCCAGGAAGCATGGAGCCAGATGGAAAAAGCCAAAAAACCGCACGCTGATGCACTTAAAAAAATGGAAGCGGACATTGTGGCATTCCAAGCCCGTATTACGGGCATTGAAAAAGAGCTTTTGAAAAAAGCCGCAGCAATTGCCGAGGGGGAAAAAGAATTAGGAGACGTACTGCTTCTGGCTGGTGTCCGGATTAGGCAGTTTTATATCCGTTCCTCTACAAGCGTGCCCATGCTTACTCTCCTGTCTTCCACGAATGTGGGGTCAGCACTGCGCTCATACGCCTATCAACAGGCAGTCACATCAGAGGACAAAAAAGTCATTACCCAGACGGCTATGCTGGTAAAAGATCTGGAAGACCGGAAAAAGAAATTGGAAAAGGAAAATGCGACACTTTCTTCTTTAAAAGATGATTTAGATGTGAGAGCGGTGTCTGTCCGGAAATTGGTCGGAGAGGCAACAGCGTACCAGACAAAACTGACAAGCCTCATAGCGTCCCTCACTACGCAACAGAAATCCTTTTTGGCCGCGAAGCTTTCAGGGCTTAACCTTCCTTCAAGTTTAGGAGCGGGTCCTTTGTTTTGTACGGACGACCGCAAACTTGATCCGGGATTCCGCCCTGCATTTGCATTTTTTACTTTTGGCATCCCGCACCGAGTGGGGATGAATCAGTACGGAGCGTTGGGGAGAGCGCAGGCAGGACAGTCAGCAGAAGATATTCTCCGTGCGTATTTTAATGATTTTGAATTTGTGAGTGGTAAAGAAGGAGAGAATATAACTATTAAAGGAACGAATGAATTCGGTCAAACATTTGATGAGTCGATGAATATTGAAGAATATCTTAAGCATGTTCATGAGATGCCTACGAGTTGGCCTCCGGGTGCACTTCAAGCGCAAGCAATTGCCGCCCGTTCATACGGGTTTGCAATTCAAAGAGCAAAGGGCTATGTCCTTCCAAGTCAATCAGACCAGGTGGTCAAAAAAGAGTTGAATGCACAAAACTGGATCGACGCAGTCAATGCGACAAAAGGAAAAATTATGGCTCAAGGCGGAAATCCTATCAAAGCATGGTTTGCTTCGACATCAGGCGGATATACATTTAATTCCGGAGATGTATGGATAGCGAACACCTCATATACAAAGCGCATGAGGGATACTAACGGTGATGTGGGGAGTTTTTCTGATTTATTGTCCAAGGCATATGACAAAGATTCTCCGTGTTTCTACGCAGCGCAGGGATTTCGCAATGAATATGCAAAATCCGCGTGGCTCAAAAGCGAGGAAGTTGTAGATATTGCCAATGTGATTCTCTTGGTCAGAAAAGATTCAGCTAATGCATGTTTTGTTTATCAACCAGATAAAAATCCTCCACCTCCAAATCCAAATGAAGGTTGTCCACAGACAGGCAATTGGAATGAAAGTAAAGTTAAACAAGAGCTTGGTTCAGGAGCTTTTAATACAGTTAATTCCATATCAATTGAAGCTAATTTTGCTTCCGGAGAAACAACAAAAGTAATAATTAGTGGTGATATCGGGACAAAAGAGTTTGACGGTAAGGAATTTAAAAATTATTTTAATCTGCGGGCTCCGGCAAATATTCAGATTGTCGGACCGCTGTTTAATGTGGAAAAGAAGTAGTATACTACACATAATTATGCCAGTGTTGTTTGAGGCACCACCCCCAAAAAAGCAACCTTCTAAAAAAGGAAAATCTTCTGTGAAGACCGCCACTACAGCGAAAGTGAAGATGAACACGACACCTCTCACAGCATATCTTATGCATCCCAATGACATCCGGTTTGAAACACAGGATCCTAATGAAGAAGTAATTTTATTTATGCGTCAGCACATGATTGTTCTTATCCCAAAATTTATTCTTGGAATAACTGCATTTTTTGCTCCGCTCATTCTTTTTCCAATACTCATCCGATTTTTACAAAGTCCGATAGAGATGCCTGGTGGGTATATCATTGTGGGAATGGTATTTTGGTATGTGGCAACATTCGGGTTTTTCCTTTCTATGTTTATGCAGTGGTATTTCAACATTTTCATCGTGACTAACCGCAGGGTTATCGATATTGATTTTTTGTTTTTTCTCTATAAAAAGTTTGGTGAAGCAAAAATTGAAAAAATTCAGGATATATCGTTTCGGACAGGGGGAATTATGGCAACCGTGTTTAATTACGGCGACGTCATCATCCAAACTGCCGGAGAAATTCCAAATCTTGTTTTTGAAAAAGTACCGCGCCCCTCCGAAGTTGTTCATATTTTAAGTGACCTGACGGAATACCATAAAGGAGCTGGAAACGTATGACGCCTGATAGTGTAGGATCTTTCGTGTGGCTTGGCATGAAACTCATGACCCTTGTGGGATTGGGTATTTATATCGTGTTTGCTTTTGTTATAGTACGCCAAGAACAGCTTATGTCCAAAGTGATTGAGGCCGAGTCCGAAAAGATTCTTTCAGTTTTGGCCTGGCTTCATTTTGGCGTATCGGTTGTTGTATTTTTTCTTGCACTTCTTATATTGTAACTCCTGAAAAAGGCTCCTTTATCTTGGTTTTTGTGCTACGATATCTCTAATGGATGAACGTTTTGAAACAGGTACTGTTGTAGGGAAAAAATCAGATACCCACTGGGGACAAGTCATAAAAACTCCGTATGCCTTTGGCGTCGTAGAGGTTGAAGATGATGAGGGGAAAGCCCAAAGTATCGGTATGGAATTGATTCACCGCATGACAGGTGTTGTGTCAGAGCCAATTTCTTCAATTCAACACCTTTTTTCTTTTATTGATTCTTTATGGAAACCAAACATACAGACACTCCTTTTTTGTGTGCCGATGGGTAATACTATTACAGTCATATTGCGTGGGACCGGTGTAGTCTATTTGAAGCGTAACGGGGCTATTGCAAGGCTCCGGTCACGAGAAGGAACAATTTCCGGTGTTGTGCACGCGGAAGATATACTTTTTCTTTCTTCAAAATCCTGTCTTAACGGGGTATCAGAAGAAGAACTTTTTTCATTCTTTGATCATTTGAGCGTAGCGGATGTTGCGGAAAAATTAACACTTCATTTACATACCAAAAACGACAATGTGGGGTATGCTGGCTTATTTGTAGAAGTAAAAGGCGGTATAGAGGAGTCTCATGAAGATAATAGGAATGTGAACGGGAAAAAAGAAGGGGCAGGAGAACAAAGAAATTCAATTTCTTTTAAGCGTCGGTACGCAGCATCCATGCACGCTTTGAAAAACAACGTACGGCCGTTTGCACAGAAGCTCCGTAGTATGGATATCCGGATCACCGGAGTTCTTCTTTTTCTTTTTGTTATCAGTATCGGCATAGGGATAGTAAGAGAAGTGCAGGGGAAAAAATCAACAGAAGTGACGAAGACAATTGAGGAGGGACAACGTCTGTATGATGAGGGCATGGCACTCCTGGACCTGAATTTAGTAAAAAGTAGAGAGCGCCTCACAGAAGCCAAACAGCTGATCGATAAAACAAAACAAACGGTCTCACCAAAAACAAAAGAAGGGAGAATGATAGGGGAGTTGGAGAAAAAAATAAATGTTGCACTTCCTCAAGCAACAAAAGAATTTGAAGTCATTCCTGAATTGTTTTTTGATGTGTCACTTCTCAAATCCGGGAATACCATTGGGACATTTGGCATGTATGAAGATACTATGACATTTTTGGATACCAATGCAAAAACGGTATTTGTCCTTCAACTTTCGACCAAAAACGGACAGATTGTCGGAGGTGGGAGTTCTCTTGATGGATCTCAAAGCGTAGCAATTCATGGAGATAAAGTCTATGCGTTTACTCCAGAAGGCATTCACGTGCTCAATGTGCAGGATAAATCCGTGAAACAGCTTGTTATCAAAAAGGCTGCTGACTGGATTTCTATAAAATCTATGACATCATTTGGAGGAAACGTATATCTTCTTGATACAGGAAAAAGCAGAATCTGGAAATATGTGGCTACAGGAAGTGCGTTTTCGGATTTACGGGAATTTCTTCTCCCTGACTATTTTCCTGATTTATCTAAAGCTACAAACATGGTTATTGATGGATCTGTTTGGGTGGGTACTACTGACGGATCTATTATGCGCTTTACTCAAGGGAAAGATGATCCGTTTATTCTTAAAGGTGTAGATCCGGCATTTGGCAATAATATTATGGTTTTTACCAACGATAGTTGTACCAACGTCTACGTTCTTGATCCGGATAATATGAGGGTAGTGGTTTTAGAAAAAGACGGCATGTACAAATCCCAATACATATATCCTCAAACATTTGTCCCCAAAAGTATTGCCGCATCAGAAAAGCTCGGAAAGCTTTTTTTATTTTCCGAAGGCAAGCTCTATATTGTTTCTTTAAAATAACCTATAATAAGTAAGCGTCTTCTCAAATTACGTATGAAAATAACGAACCGAAAGGCTTATTACGACTATACAATTCTTGAGCGCCTGGAAGCAGGGGTTGCTCTTGTGGGGTCTGAAGTGAAATCGCTTCGTGCAGGACTAGGGAAACTTGACGGAGCATTCGTGAAGATTATAAATGGAGAACCATATTTAATAAATGCAGAAATACCGGTATATAAATTTAGCCGTCCGGATGGGTATGACCCCAGGCGTACCAGGAGGCTACTTCTCCACAAGCGGGAATTGATCAGTTTAGCTTCAAAATTAGACAGTCAGAAGTTGACCTTGATACCTCTCTCTTGGTATACTACCCTTCACCGTGTGAAGCTGGAAATCGGTCTTGCGCGCGGGAAAAAGGAATACGAGAAACGGGAAAAAATTAGACGTGAAGACATGAAACGGGATTTGGAAAAAGAGTTTAGAGGGAAGGTAAAATAGATAGCCCTCCTATCCTTCCTTCAAGCCTTTTCACTCCGACGTAACGTCGGAGACGGCCCAAAGAGCGGATTAAGGCGGGCGCAAGAAACGCTAAGCTTCGTAAAGAAACTTAGCAAGCGTTTCTAGCGGGGATGATTGATTCGACAGATTGTTGCTCTTTAACACTGCAAGCCGGCTTTGACAGACAGCCGTAAAAGAATTGTCAAAATTTAACTGCTGACAATGTCACCAGTAAACTCATGGATAAACTTGCTTCCTTGGAAGCTCGTTTAGCTTTGAGGGGTCGACAACTTGCGTTCGCGCGAGCCTAAGATCCGTCCTCTATTTTCTTTTTCCGGTGAGAAATAGTTGGGCGTAAAACCAGCCGGGACGTCAGAAGTCGGATGACCAGCCGATTTCGGAGCAATCTATTTGGTCAACCCTTTCCGGAATTATTTGTCTGTTCTTTTTTCCGGAGAGAATCAAACAGACTACGGCGCGTCAAACGCGCCCCGCTTGTAGATGTGCTAATCGCGATAATTTGGACCCGAGCTCATTACTCGGCATCTCCACCCCGTCAAACGGGGTAGTCGCGTTTGACGCGACACCACGAAAATATATATTTTTCGAACGTGGCTGAAAGCCGCGTGAGATGTGAGCCGCGTTTGACGTGGCCACGTTAATATATATGAATACTGCCCTTGAAACGTCAGACGTTTCAAAAACTTTCACAAAAGAACGATATTATGTATACGTTCTTTTTAGTCAGAAAGATCATGGATTATATATTGGATATACGACAGATTTAAAAAATAGACTGACTCTTCACGCAAAAAGACAAGTAACTGCTACAAGAAATAGAACTCCAGTTCTTCTTATTCATTATGAATACTTTATTAATAGAGTTGATGCAAAAGCACGGGAAAAATATTTGAAAAGTGGATATGGAAGAGATCAATTTCATCAAATAGTAAAACAGACATTTAAACACCTTAGTGATTAATTGTATGATTTCTCTTCTCGACCTCCTTTTCCCTAAACAATGTCTTGGATGTGGGAAGTGGGGGAGATATATTTGTTCTTCGTGTCAAAGAAATATTAAACCCCTGCGATATTTGAAATGTCCGGTATGTGAGAAGCCTGCCATTGATGGCATGACGCATCCGGGGTGCTCTACAAAATATTCCCTTGATGGCCTCACAAGTTTTTTCCGTTACGACGGGGTTGTGAAAAAGGCCATTAAACACATCAAATACCGTTATGTCACCGACATTGTTTCCGAATTAATTAATTTTATCCCCGACTCCCATTTCCTCTTTTTTCCTAAGCTTCTTAAAACTAAGCATCTAAGCTTCTATTTTGTTCCCATACCTCTCCACCCCTCCCGTTATAATTTTCGTGGTTTCAATCAGGCGGAAGTGATTGCTCAAGCGTTACACAAGCGGTTAAATATCCCCTTGAAAACAAATATATTGATTCGTAGTAAAAAAACCATTCCACAAGTGGAAATGAAAGATCGTGATAAAAGATTAACCAATATGAAAGACGCTTTTGAAGTTAAAAAACAAATAATACAGAGCTACGAACTAAGACCTAAGACCCAAGAACTAAATATTGTATTAGTCGACGATGTCTTCACAACAGGCGCTACGCTTCGGTCAGCGGCATCAGCTCTCAAGCATGCAGGAGCGAAATTTGTGTGGGGAATTACCGTCGCGCAGTAAGAATTTTTTTAGGAATTTTTTTTCAGTTTTGCTTTGACAAATTCAAAAAAGATCGGCACGACAGAGAGCAGTATGATGGCGATAACGACGATGGAAAAATTTTCCTTTACGCTGGGAAGATTACCGAAGAAGAATCCTAAAATGGTAAATCCAAATACCCAGACAAATCCTCCGGTGAGATTATAATAAACGAATTTTTTGTACTCCATTTTTCCTATTCCCGCGACAAAGGGAGCAAATGTTCTGATGATCGGTATGAACCGCGCCAGAAAAATGGTTTTACCGCCGTGTTTGTCATAAAATTTTTGTGTTTTATCTATATGTTCCTGATTGATGGGAATTTTCGGATTATCAATCAATTTCTGGCCAAAAAAATGTCCAATCCAGTAATTTGCAGTATCTCCGAGAAATGCTGCACTCCAAAGAAGGAGGAGTAGGATGATGATATTGAAAGATCCAATTGCCGAAAAAGCTCCTGCTGCAAAAAGTAGTGAATCTCCGGGTAAAAACGGGGTGAAGACAAATCCGGTCTCAGCAAACACTATGAGAAACAAGATCCCATACGATAGCGCTCCATAATTCGCGATGATCTCTCCCAGATATTTATCTATATGGAGGATAAAAGAAAAAGCACCTGTGACAATTTCCATGAGGTTCAATATATCAAATTTTTATTTTAAATAATAGTAAGGTATTTTTTTATATTAGCGGAGAGGGCGAGATTTGGTTCGACAAGCTCACCATAAACTTCTCATCCCGCCTCAATAATTAAAAAAAGCATCGTACAATACTTTTTTTAATTAGCGGAGGGGACAGGACTCGAACCTGCAAGCCCTTGCGGGCGCCAGTTTTCAAGACTGGTTCCTTACCATTCGGAGCACCCCTCCATTTTAATTTTTAGCTTCGTAAGGCCAGGCCTTGCGAAGCTAAATTTGTTAAGAATCTATTTGGCGGAGCAAGTGAGTCTGGAACCCTTCTATCCTTTAGTCTCTCTATACTCCTCATGTAGTATTGTACCAGATTGGGCGGTTCCTGTGTCCCGTAGTCGTGGCTAAATGAGACAAATGAGACACTGTACGAGGGGGTGTCTTATATTATTAATGATGTAGTTTGATATATTTATTTCTTATGACATGAAGAAATAGTTATATTCATCAAATGGAAAATGACCGGATGGTTTATTGAGAAGAACATCCGCTATCTCCCATACGCTCATGTCTTCTGAGATTCGATATTCTGCATTCTGATCTATGGTTCCATTCTTTCCAACTACAATGGCTTTCTCATATGGAGTCGTGTCCTGAGTATGTTCCAATGCATAAAGTAGTGCTTTCTCATCCCGAACAAAACCATAGTAATAGAGATTGCCTGTCAATCCCTGAAGAGTAGTGTCTGTGCTTATCCGTAAATTTATCTTTCCATCTACTCCCGGCTTTATTCTGATATTGGAAGCTTCTTCCTGAGACATATGCAACCGTTCAACGAAATAGTCTTCTACTTTTTTGGGTGAACTCCAGTCTTTCCCGGGAGCTTTAAATAATTCCTGATCCGGTTTATTAAAAACCATGATAAGACCAGTGATAACGGCGAGAAAAATAAGGATAACCAAAAGAACAATAAGAAGATTTCTTCTCTTGTGTTGTTTCATGTACTGCTATTATACCAAGTACCCATGATAAACTTATATAACTCTGCTCCTGCTCGTTTTTATGTCATACAAACGAGTCAGAGCATATCTATTCACCAAAACATACGCATACACGATATTTCAGGACTCTATCAATAAGGCAAAGAGAAAAGAAAAACAAAAGTTAAAGAAACGTCTGTTAAAAGTGCTCCTCCTCAGACTTGATACCATCAAAAGTACTGATGTCAAACCACTGCTTCGCCGTAATGGAAAACTCTCTATATATGTTCGTATTGAACAAGAACTCATTCATCTCATGAAAGAACGAAAAGAACGAGGGTATTTCGATCTGGTGGAATATGAATATGCACTTCTGGAACCGGCAATAGAGCGTGTTGTAGGAGAAGACTTATCCGATATTGAAAATGATCGGAAGTTTGATGAGCAATTATTGAGGTTTAAAACTCTTTATAATAGTTAGTATTATCAAATAGCTGCAAAATACAAACTTCCCACGATTCGGATTATTTCATTCCTATTAAGGGGCTCCTAATAATCCTGAGTAAGGAGCCTTCTGATGCCACTACGAGACTCTAAATGACTGATTGTGGATTCTTCTCTTCATTTAAACATTCTTATCGCTACTATTGATATAGTTTGATATAATATAACCTAAATATGTCTAAAGAAATGATTGCGGTTGTTAATGAAAGAGCAATTGAGCATGCGCCTCCATTTGGTACTTTTGACGGAATACAGAAATCCTCATGGGATCAACCTGAAAGAGCAAAAGTAATTATAGAGGCTTTACGAGAATTAAATGCAACTTCTGAAATTGAAATTGCGCACTCGAGAGAATTTGGAATGCCGCTTATTTACAATGCGCATGACCTATTGTACATAGAGCACTTAAAAACTATTAGCGAACAAATAGCACAAAGACCATCTATTTTAGTCTCAGAAATTGTTGATCCAGTAAAACGACTGGCAATAGTAAAAGAATATCCTGCTTTTACATATCCATCCTTATTTCCCCACGGTTTGAATCCAAGATCTACAAATACCCAAGCAGATAAGGGAATATACTCTTTTGATATAGCTACACCAATTATGGGGAATACATACGAGCTAGCCCTGCTTTCTGCCTATACCGCATTAACAGGTGCTGATATGCTTAAACAGGGTAAAAGGTTAGTTTATGCACTATGTCGTCCTCCAGGGCACCACGCTGAACGAGCGCGAATGGGTTCATATTGTTATCTGAATAATGCAGCGCTTGCTGCACACTATTTATCAGATCAGACAAAAGAGCGTGTGGGAATCATAGACATTGATGCTCATCATGGAAACGGGACACAAGAAATATTTTATGAATCGTCTGACGTATTTTACGCTTCAATCCATGGAGACCCAAGCAAAACTTACCCATACTATAGTGGCTATTCTGACGAAAAAGGAAAAGGGGTAGGACTTGGTTATAACTTAAATATTCCTTTACCAATTGGAAGCGACGATGTCGTATTTTTAAATGCGCTTGATTTAATAATTTATAGAGTAAAACAATTTTCACCTCGATATCTTGTAGTTTCTTTAGGATTTGATGGCATCAAAAATGATCCTTCAAAAGTTTTTAACATGACAAAAGATGGCTATGCAGAAGCTGCCAAACGAATAGGAAGCATGGGATTGCCCACTCTCTCTGTGCAAGAGGGAGGATATTTTATACAGGACTTAGGAGCAAACGTAGCAATATTCTTAAAATCATTAAAAACACATTCAGTTGACTAATATCTAAAATGAATAGACATTTAAATATTTATTTAGCAAGACATGGGCAAGATGAAGATAACGCCAACTTTATATTAAACGGCAGACGGGATACACTGTTAACCAATAAGGGCATTAAACAAGCTCTTGAACTTGCTCAAAAAATTAAAAGTACTGGAACTTATTTTGATAAAGTCTATACATCCCCACTCCAAAGAGCTTATCAAACAGCGGAAATAATAACAGACACCCTGGGTATTCCGAAACCTGAAGTGCTGGAAGATTTAACGGAAAGAGACTTTGGAGCAATGACAGGAAAACCTCATGCACAGATTGAAAAAGCTTGTTCGCCCGATATACTTAAAACTAAAACAGTAACCTATTTTCTTTCGCCGGGTGGAGCAGAAACCTTTCCGCAACTGATAGGAAGAGCTAAAAAGTTACTAAGACTCTTACATAAACTGCATTCGAATGGGAATATATTACTAGTAAGTCATGGAGATTTTGGCAGTATGCTATACTGCGCCTATTATAAGAGTGATTGGAAAGACGTGTTAAAAATGTTTCACTTCGACAATTCAGATTTACTGTTAATGTCGCCTGATTCTTCAGATAAAGATGTTTATGTTTTTCGAACTAAGCAACATAATTATAAAATATGAAAATCGCACACTTTAACGTTGATCAATATATAAAACCTTATCTTCGTGATAACATTTTCATTCATTCTGTACAGGAAAATACAAAAATTCTTCCATTCGAATGCATCACAATAAAAACTGCATCGATAATAAATGCAAAAACGCTTAAAAAACTCCCAAAGCTTCAGTTAATCGTCACAAGAACGGTTGGAACAAATCACATCGATATTAATTATTGTAAAGACAAAAATATTGCGATTTATCGTATTCTTGATTACGGATCATATAATATCGCTGAGCATGCCTTAGCGCTTCTTCTTTCTGGCATGCATAATATACTTTTCTGCCAAGAAGAAATTCACAAAGGTATTTTTTCATACGAAAATTGGCTCGGAACTTCATTTAAAGGAAAAACGATCGGAGTACTGGGGACAGGAAGAATTGGGTTAGAATTTATAAAACGCATTCGAGCATTTTCAGATACTATTATTGCATATGATGTTTTTCAGAATGAAAAAGCAGCAAAGGATTTAAATTTTACCTACGTGCCATTTGAGGAATTTATAGCAAAAACTGATATTATGAGTATACACGCACCCTTGACTCCTGAAACCACACACATAATTAATGGAAATGTTATAAGAAAGATGAAAAAAGGGAGTATTATCATTAATACTTCTCGCGGAGGGCTTATTGACACCAAAGAACTTGTAAAACAGATCAAAAAATTTAATTTCGTTGGGCTAGATGTTCTTGAAAATGAGGAGTCTTTTTCTATCTATAACCCTCTTATAAAATTTAAAAATGTTATCCTGACGCCACACATCGCCTTTTTCACAGATGACTCAGTAAAAAATATCGCAAAGGAAACATACGCATGTATTCAAAATTATTTGGATAAAAACGAAACTAACAAAGTGCTTTAGTAACAACTAACTCAACACTATAAATATGAAAATCAAAATATCTTCCAAAGAAAATAAAGCTGTCAAAGAGTTTAACAAACGAGAATGGCCAAAAGCAGATCTTGAACATTTTGGGCAGAATCGAAACTGGAATACAAAACATTACGTGTTGGAGGCATATGATAACCAGTATCTGGTCGGCACTCTAGGAATGAAAATAGAAGCGGGAGTTACATATATAGGAACAATGTTGGTTGCAGAAGATCAAAGAATGAAGGGCATTGGCAAAGAACTTATGGACAAAGCAAAGCAGATAACAGAACAAAACAAAGGGCACAAAATATACCTTCAGACAGGGATAAATTGGTCATCGATAAATTTTTATAAAAAGCTTGGTTATAAAATTACGGCTGAGTTAAAAAATCATTACTTTAATCAGGACTTTATTGAACTTACACTTTTTATTTAAAAAGTCCTCAATTAATCCTAATAATATCGCTCTTTTCAGATGATTCTATCGCTGACAAAATCATTTTAAGACTATTAATATTATCTCTGCACCAACAATCAGGAGGTTTCCCATTGTTTACGGAAGCAACAAATAATTTTAGATTCTCCCTTAGTTCATAAAGAAAAACGTCATAGGGGGTAAACAAGTATTTTTTTGGGATTTTTATTTCATATTTATGAAGATTATGATCTTTCGTTTGTTTTTCAATTGATAAAGATAAATTTCCATCCCAAATCATAGTTCCATATTCGCCTACAATTCGCCAAAATCCATTATAACTTGTATTAAATCCTTTAGAGCTCCATGAACCTCTATAGCTAAAAATAGCTCCGTTGTCTATGTCAAACTGACAAAATACGCCCGAACCGTTTTTAAATTTGCTTGTTTCAGGATTATATTCCTTTGCGTACACATTTTTCGCTTCCTGACCAGTTATCATTCTTACCAAATCAAAATGGTGAATTGCCATATCCGATAATAAAGGATGATCGAACGAATAACGAAATGTATCCTTAAATTCTAATCCCTGAAAGTAATCTATATTAATGGAGTAAATTTTTCCGATTTGACCAATTGTTTTTTGAATAATATTAATGATCGGGTTTCGTCTATAATTTTGGTTAACCATATAAATTCTTTTTTTAATTATAGATAAATCTATTACTTCTTGCGCCTCATTCAGACTCAAAGATATAGGTTTTTCTCCTAGAATATGACAACCGTTGTTTAAGGTTATTAGGGTGTTTTTATGGTGAGCAAATGGGGGTGAACAATCTATGACCGCGTCAGGTTTAAGTAAAGATAATAATTTTTCGAAATCGTCAGAGACTTGTCTCTCAGTTAATCTGAAATCTATAAGAGCTTGAAGCCTGTTCTGTTTAAGCAGATCGACTACGCCTACCACATGAATATTATTCATCTTCGAAATTACCTTACCCCAATCTTTACCCATATTTCCGTATCCAATTAGTATAAATGTAGTTTTTTTCATGATTTAGCAATTTTTTCGATCATTTCTTTTTCAAGCGGATATATTTTTGTTTTTCCTTTCCAAGTTTTCTTCCAATTAAGATATATGTCATGGAGTCCGGCATAAAGTGGCTTAAATTTAATTCCGTATTTCTGTGTTATTTTCTCGTTGGAAACAATAAATGTTAGATTGGGAAAGGGATAAAAATCGTCATAAAAATGGTCCTCTTTTAACTTATATCGTTTGGAATCTATTTCGATAAGATTAGGCTTTTCACCGATAATATCAGCACATAACAATACAAAATCCTTTACGCTTATATAATGATCCCCTGCGATATTTAGAACCTCTATTTGGTTTGTTTGTTTTTCGGGAACTATTTTAAACGCTTTTGCAGTTTCTTCCAAAAAAACAAACTGAATAAGCGCGTTTCCTCTACCGGGAATAAGGATAGAATCTCTGTTAATAATTCTAGAAAAATAATAATTTTCTCTATCAAAATAATTATTTTTGCCCAATAAGTATACTGGTCGAAAGATAGTCAACTTTAAATTGTTTTTTTTTGAAAATGCTTTAAATTCGTTTTCTGCATCAACCTTTTGAGTACCATAATCACCAAATGAATCCCATTTACCCAATTCTGATTGCTCCGTGACCGGATATATTAAAGGTTTTTTATATGCAGCAGCAGTACTTAAAAACACGATATGAGCCGTTGGTTTAATGTGAATTAATAAATTATGTGCGTCTATTTTATTGAAACAACATAAATCATAAATTAAATCATAGCTATCCTGATTTAATATTCCCATAGTACGGACATCACGGCGGTCACCAACTAGGCGTTTGACGCTTTTTGGAAGCACACTTTTATAGTCATTACCCCTATTAAAGACAGTTATTTCTACGTTTTCTTTAATAAGTTCATGGATGAGTGCCGGTCCGAGAAAACGCGTGCCTCCTATGATAAGTATTTTTTTCATATATTATTAAATAGTAAATTATTTTTATCTTCTAAAAATTTCCGTAACTGTAAATTTTAGTTTTTCTTTAACTTTTGTTATCCCATGACTACTACCCATCCGTGTCAAAATAATGTCTCCCTTCTTAATCTCATGGGACTCTCCATCTATAGTAATAGTCGCCTTCCCATCTATTATGTAAAAAATTTCATCCGTATCCTCGTGTTTGTGATATCCGGCTGTTGCACCAATTGGTAAAGTTGCAACCGCAAAGCAGTTCCATTTCGAATCATTATCGTTTCCATAATGTTGATGTTTTTTGAAAGCAAATTTAATCTCCATAAGACCCATTCCACCGTGGGCGGAAAATTTTTCTGTAGTTATATCTTTTTCGTTTATTATTAGCATGTTTCCCTTTCGACCTGTCCGAATTATTGAGCTAGGTATAATTTAATAAACTCACAATTAATTCTAACTTGGTCGTCATCCCGAACTACTCGATTATAACCATTTATAGCCATCCGCGTCTTATCCTTCAAAGTTAAATCAGCCAAGCTCATAAACATCGATTGAATAGACGAATCGTTTAATTGAGTCTTAAATCCGTCTATGCCATTGGATATTTGTTCTTTATATCCATCAAGATCGCTAGTTAGCAATGAAAGATTAACATTTTTATAAAACCTTGATTCTGCCGGAATTAATCCAAAAGGTTCAGCCCTGGAAAATAAAGCCAATATTTTTGTATTATGCCATTGCATTATATAGTGAGGTGTTAAAAAATCTAGACCATACACAATTTTTACGTCTTTTGGAAACTTTTTAGCTAGCTCGTTCAAATCATGCACATAAGGATCATCCATAAAGTAAGGCGAGGCTAAAATTAAAACAAAATAGTTTCGCTCTTTTATTAAATCTGAGGAATTTTTTATGACTAAATCTAAACCTTTATATGGTTCCGCTCTTCCAAATGAGAATAATAATGGCCTATCCAATGGAACACCCAACGATTTCAAAATATTTGATATTTTTCTCTGACTGATTACATTTTCTTTCAACCTCTCAAAAAAGAGGCCATTTTGCAAACTTACTAAACTATTTTTTTGTGCTTTGTATTCGACGAGTAAATGTTTTTTCATATATTCGCCAATAAAACCAATTTTAATCTGCTTATTTCTTTTAGCTAGGTATATAATGGCTTTCTCCCAAATAAACCGTTCCTTAATATAATTATTTCTTTGTAAAATTTTTCCTAATCCAGAGTCAATTTTATGTATTAGCACCGTGCTCTGTGGCAACCATACAAACTCTATATTTTTGTATTCATATTGATCAAAAAAATAATTTGCCACCTGGGCAAATGGAGTATCGACGCATATCACTATAATCTTGTCGTAATTTTCGAAATTTATGAGACTATATAAAAAACTTGCCGCAGAAATGCATGCGTTTTTCCATAAATCTATAGAGCCATATGACTTTGTTCCCGCTGAACCATTGATAAGCTCTACAAGATGAATATTTTTGTATTTTTTAATAAACTCTTCTGTATTTTTTTTAACATCGTCCGAATAACCAAAACAGGTTCTGTTATATTTAATTGTTGTTGCGAAGAGGCTTAAATTTACGTCTTTATATTCCTTATTAAGAACTTCACGAACGTGTGGGAAAGACAGAAGAAAATCCCTCGCAACGGTTCCTACGCCTGTGTATAGGCTGGTAAAACCATCATGAGCAATATAAACTAGAGCAATTTTTTTTATAAACTAGTGTTTTTTGTACCACGAACCTTAAGTCCTAAAAATGGCACGAGTTTATTTTTTAATTCAGAAATTGTCATTAAGCTTGAACTTAACGTCAGAACAGGAATTTCTGATTCATATGTACCCATGTATCTCGGGTAATTTTCTCTCGCAAACTTTAATGCTTCAAGGTGGTCCCACATGTTATTCGTATCTAGTGGGACTCTCCTTCGCGCCAAGGATGTCTCCGGCGTCACATCAAGAAATACATATCGATCTGGCAACATTGTATTTTTAAGTATTTTTCCAAAATACCAGTCATCGACAAATTTCAAGTCACGATCTGCCTTAATTTGATTATATACGTGTGAATATAAAAGAGTTGAAAGATGACCCCGATCAACCAAACACTGCTGTCCAGAGGCACGAGCTATAAGATATTTAAGCTCATCGTTCTCCATGAATATTCTTTGATCATCCCAAATTCCGTCAATAGTCAATGCAGGATGAACATATTCATCAATTTTCAATAAAATATGAGGATTCTCAGCAGCCAGCTCTCCGGTTAGTGTTGTTTTTCCACTTCTAGGTAAACCTTCAAAATAGACAACTTCATGGTTTTTCATAGAGTTGGAGACATTATATGCTCTTTTTGATGTGATTTCAACGTATTGACGGTCTATTTGACCATTGAGAATTTTTATAACTATAGTATAATTCAAATATGAAAAATCGAACTATTTTTTATGTGGTGCGTCATGGACAAACTGAGTTTAATTTGAAAGGGATTATAGGAGGGATACTTGAACCCAACCCACTATCTACAAAGGGAGAAGAACAGGCGGCTATTTTAGCCAAAAGACTGGCTCACATCTCATTCGATAAGATATATTCTTCTAATTTATCACGCGCTAAAAAAACGGCTGAAATATTAGCATCTTCAAATAACCTTCTAGTTGAATCGGATGAGCTTCTTAATGAAAGGAATTGGGGAAGTTTGCAAGGAAAAAGTTTCGAAGAAGCACAAAAAATATATCCTAAAGTATTCAGAGATGAAGCTCAAATTGAAGGAAAGAATGCTATGAATTTTAAATATGTTCCCAACATGGAGTCTTTGACTGATACGACCAGTAGATTTAAAAAATTTCTTAATAAAACTATTACCACTCAAAAAGGAAAAACTATATTAGTCGTATGCCATTTTGACATAATGATTGGATATTTATTCTCAATAGGCTATGGGTCTTATCAGAATCTGATGAACGCAAGCTTCGATCATACGGGTTATTATAAACTTTCACACCAAGGAAATAATTTTAAGGTAGAAGAGGTAGTAGGCTTAAATTTCAAGACCAAATAAATATTTTCTGCCGAGATTATTTTAAATCAAAATGTTCAACTATCTTATCTTCTATCTGATTTAACGATAATTTATTGGCTTGGATTATTAATTTAGGTACTGTAGTTTCATAACTCTCAAGAAATTTTATATAGTAATCATTAGCAAATTCCAAAGACTCCTGGTAATCCCATATATTATGAGACACAAAAAATTTCTCTCTTCTTTTCAACGAAATTAAAGGGTCCGCTTGTAATAAAATATAGTAACTCGGAAGCCTGTTTTTTCCAAGAATAGAATCAAAATACCAATCGAGTATTTTTAGCCTATCAATATTTTTCTTTATTCTAACCTCAACAAGGTTGTATATCACGGTCGACAAGTGACCTCTGTCTACAAAAACAAATTTTTTATTTGATTCCTGCGATAATTGCCACTTAGCCTCATCGTTTTTAATAAAATAATTCGGATCATGTGTAATTTCTGCCCTTTTACCCTCTCTACTGTCGACGTACTCAGGAACAATATCTATAAGCCTATTGAACTTGCCTAACAACCGATTGATTATCGTAGTTTTACCGCTTGCTGGAATTCCTTCGACATATACAACTGTATTATTTTTCATATCACGTAAAAATTTATTTCCTTCATCAAATCAAACTTTTAAAGCTTGACAGGACTTATAATTGAATGGGCTATATTTACAATATTCAATAAACCAAACTCTTTTTCGACATCAAGAAGTAATTTATACGTATATGTTCTATACTTTATTTGATAATCAGACTGCATCCATGAAGAGTCTAAAAGATTAGATACTTTATTATATGGTTTATACAGACGAATTTTTGGTTCTTTTTCCCATATCTCATTCATTTCCTGCCTCATGCCTCCCACAAATGTCATATGTCCTATGCTCAAGCGCACATTAAGAGGCAGGTCATTCGGAACACCAGCATTTGTATCTTCAATTACATCGTAATATAGCAGAACCAAAATTCCCTCTATTTTTAAGTCTCTTGATAAGGATGTCTCGGTTAATATAGTTGTTGCACACCAAAGTGGATGAATAAGATAAGGAGTTTCATTGTCCCAACCTCGCACTCTATTATCAGGAACCTTTGCTCTATCCTGATGGGCATGAATCACAAAATTTATGTGACTCTGTAAGTTAGGAAATTGTTCTTCTAACATAAAAGTTAATTTTTAGTACCTCACAGTTGTATTTTAAGGCTACTAAGTGTATACTCAGTATACTATTATAGCCTATCGTAACGCTCTATACAAAAAATGCAAGATGAAGATTATTCAAAAAATAAAATTGAATAAGTAGAGCACTTATAAAAACTACATCTCACTAAAATCTTATATGGTAGATTTTAAATTAAAATCGATAAATAGCGACTTTGAAGTTGAAGAAATCCCATTAATTCCTCAATTGTTATTCGAACAAACTTCTTGCTACACGTATCTATGGATAGAAAAAAGTGGTTTTACCACTTTTGAAGCAGAAGATATTATCAAAAACTACTTTAAGGTTCATTATTCAGACATTGCGGCCCAGGGGTTGAAAGATGAAAATGCGAAAACCCGTCAAATATTGTCAATCAAAAAAATTTTATCTACCAAAGATTTATCATCGTTTAATTCAAATAAATATCAAGATAATAAAAGTTTAAAAATTGAAAAAATTATTGGATTGGGAAACGAACCTGTCTACGAAAGATCATTACATGGAAATTCATTTAAAATTACTATACGAAATCTAGATCAAGAAATAGCAACAGATCTCTATAATTTTTCCGTTAATAACCGTCCAGTAAGCTTTATAAACTATTATGATATGCAAAGATTCGGCATGGATGGAGGCCCTTACAATACTGACTCAATAGGTAAAGCAATAATAGAAAATGATTGGAAAAATGTTTATCTTGAATTTAAAAAAACTCAAAACTCTTCTCTTGAAGGAGATATTTCTCAAGAAAAAATTACCTCTAAGAATCAGTTTAAGGCCTTTTTTGAAAAAATTAACCCCAAAAAACTATCATTTTTTATCTCCTCATATAACAGTCGTTTATGGAATATGAAGGCATCAACAGAATTACAAAAACTAAATAAAGGAAAGCTTGTTGATTTTAAAAATGTTGGCGTTCTTTTTTTTCCACGACACCATAATTTTATTAGTCACGCCTTCTGTTATGTAAAAGGATATGCTTTTTCTGGAAAAGAATTTAAGGCTCATAAAAAGGTAAAAAACAGGAGCCTTCTTGTTACTACAACAGTTTTTCCTGAAAAAGTTCAAAATGATGAAATTTTCAAAAACAAATATAAAATACGAATTTCGTTCATTTTACCTACAGGAAGCTACGCAACAATGATAATAAAACAAATTTTTTTAATGATAGAGCATAACAAAAGAATTCAAAAATTGATAAATAATTGATTATGAAGAACGTAAACGTATTAACAAAAATTAATTTCTCGAAAATTGTAGATGCGGATTATAAGATACCGTTCTACAAAAACCTGACGCAAAAAATTATAGAATACTTAGAAAGTAATGGTGCCTCCTCATTTAGTGAAATAGTGGCATACGTCGGTGGTGGAGAAAGGAGGGTCGCCAGATTGCTTGATCAGATGGTTAACCTAAAAATACTTCGCTTCAAATCACCAAAGTTCTCCCTTTTTGATTCAAAAATTGAATATAAAATAAAAATGTCTGATATTAGATGTGCTTCATGCAATTCAATGCTCGTTGATATTAACAAAAAGATTAAACCTTTAATAAAATTTATGGAAAAAGTGCTTCTAAAAAGACCCAAATCGACTTTTGTATTTGACCAAAGGCCTGTCAATATTGATACTGTAGCTCGCAGAGTAGCTTATATGATTTTACGGGGCGATATGCAAAATAAAAAAATCGCAGTCATAGGCGACGATGATTTTACAGGTTTAGCCTTAGCTTGGACTGGAATGGCAAAAGAGGTAGTAGTTTTTGAAATCGATGAAAGAATCTTAAATTTTTCAGATATGATTTCAAAACAATATAAGCTAAATATTAAGCTTAGAAAACAGAACCTATTGGACAAAGCTCCAACCAATTATTTAAATTATTTTGACACTTTTATTACCGACCCCACTCCAACGGTAAAACCCCTGACATTGTTTACGTTAAGAGGCCTAGAGATGCTTGATAAGGTAGAAAACAAAACGGGCTATATTTCACTATATCCATCTCATATGGCTATGAACATTGATTTCCAAAAGGTGCTGAATAAGATGAATATCTTAATTACAGATCTTATACCCTTCCTTAATCAGTATGAAATTATTAAAGAGGCACTTGAAGAGAGTGACATAAAATTACTTAAAGAATATGATCCGGCAGAAGAGAGTATTTCTTTTTATGAAAATTTAATGAGGATTCAGACTACAAAGAATACTAAGCTTTTCTCTCATAAGTTTTTACCCATTGATTTATTAGGCAAAGCAACAAAGCAAATATTAAAAACTCCTGAAATAGATCCTGTTTTAAGAGAAAAAAATATGCCAGCTTTTATTAAATCGTATGCAAAAAACTTAAAAGTCATGGTGAAACACAAGCATTAAGTATGGAGAAATATAGTAGACCTTATTTTAGACATTTTGTCATTGAGTTAAATTGCCCATTTGAACAGGCAAATTCTTTAACATGGATAAAAAATAGACTTGGATTATTTATTGAAAAACTTGACATCCATGAACTTAAGAATATTCATCACATGTTTAAGCCGCAAGGAATCTCGCTAGTTTATATAATATCAAGCTCTCACCTGGCAGTTCACACGTGGCCCGAAAATAATTATATCCACATTGAATTATTGACCTGCTCAAAAAGCCAGAAGCTTGAAAAATTTGAAGAATCAATTAAAGAAGTTTTTCCAAATGCTCAATATAAAATTTTTGAATTGAAATATTAATTATTTAATCGTCGTAGATCTCCTCTTGTGTGACATTACCTGTAGTTTTCAGGAATGAAATCGTAATTCAAGTATTGTTTTTTCAGATCTTCAACGTAAGATCTGCTCCAACTCTTATTGTCCACATGGTCAAGGAAAAATCTCATTCCTTCATTGATTTCAATAAAGTCTTTTATTTGTGTTTTCAGTTTCTTTTCTTCTAAATTTGATTTTGTATCCGATAGACGTGTGATTTTTTCATCAATTGTAAACGAACTAATAGAATGACCGTGCAATAATTTATTTCTGATTCCAGAAAAGTTTCTCATTTTTCCGATAATTCTATGATACATTGCTGCTTTTTCTAAATCTCCATTAAATTGAAAATGGGCATTGTAAATAAATAATATTGTCTTCTCGATAAACCCTATATTATCGATATTTTTGATGATTTCTAATTCATCAATCGGTTTCACAATTTGATTTGTAATGATCTGACGGTGAAGTGCATTCAAGCTCGTTTCAAGAACAATGTGAAGACTAACATAGATATCAATCATGTCGTTCTCATCAAGATGTTCTTTATTTAAAAGCTCCTTACATTTCGATCTATTAGATAAAAGAAGATACAATGACTCTATAGAAATTTGAATGCTATATTTAAGATCCATAATCTTCCATCTTTAATTTTTTTGAAGAAAGTCTTTTAATACCATTGTTGCTTTACAATCGTCTTCATTATAATCAACGATTCTTTGAAGTTTAGCGGGGTCCTTATCTACTAAATATTCATTAAACCACTGAATAGATAATGCACCTGAAGGAGTTTTGTCACGCCAATTAAATCCTAAATATTGTGCAATTTCTTTTAACGAATAACTGGATAATGGCCAATCAGTATTCTTTAAAACATGACCATAGTACAAATCGACAGCACGTGATGGATCAAAAAAATATTCTAACTCATCCATTGATACAACATCCGGATACTGTTGTTGCATACGTTTATATGTAGTAGGTTCATGTTTTGAATAAAAATATGAACAATACCCATCTTTAGGTAACGATTTAATATATTGCCAAAATTCAGTCCATGCCTGTTTTTCTGCTTCAGATGTATTATCTCTAGCAACAAACGGAATAAATTGTTCTTTTCCGTTATGTCGTTCGTAAACGCCATGCAAATATACGAATCCCTGTGTCGGGTCGTCTTCAATATCAAAATACAATTCATACGGAGCTGAGGGGAAAGTTATTGGCGAATAAATAACTGGTTTTTTAGTTGAATACAAAATATTCGCTCGTTTTTTTAAAGTGTTAAGTGAAGACTCAGCTAAACGGGGCAAAAAACTTTTGTCTCGAGCTTTTTTTTCTAGAAGTGATGGGATATCTATCCGTTCTAACTCTTCAATTGTTTCGATTCCTAAATCCTGTCGTAGTGTATCTCTTTTAGATCTTCCTAAAGAAAATTCTGTTGATAAATCCTTTCTTTCGACACACCATCTTTTACAACTTTTATACCACGGACAGTACTTGCATGCACCTATTAGTGCTGGGTCATTTTTTAATTTATTCTCAATAAGCAAACCAGTTTCATTTTTAGTATCTTGATACATCTGCCACCACGTTTGTTTATTCTTTATTCCCATTGGTTCATCAAGATTGTAGATCACTTCTTTACTATCTATATCATAAATTTCACCAACGCGATCTTTAGCAAAACCAAGAGCAATAAGTATTTCAGAATACAATGCTAATTGTGCAGCATAATGTTTTTTAGGTTTTCCTGATTCTCCTTCGACTTCATCTACACCCTCTAAGCCTCGACCACTTTTAATATCGATCGGCAAATATGTCCCGTCACCATTTTTTCTTAAAAGATCCGGCTCTCCGGCTAAATTTTCCCAACGAATATATCCATGATATATGAGGGGCACACCCGCTTTCATTGATTCGATTGTTTTCCTAAATTGATCTTCTTTATTTATAGAACTTAGATCTAACAATGCTCCTAATTGTTTAACAACATCCTTTTCTCTCTGAATACCTTTTTCCCATAAAAGTTGGACAAATGGATTCGGTTCTGGATCCTTTTCCTCTTGAGGTCCATATTTATCTCTCCATACTCTATGAGGACATTGAAAAAAATCATATAATTTTGAAGCAGTTACTAAAGTCGCCATAAAATCAATATATATTTAACTCAAAGTCAACACGTCTGTTAACTATGATTAAGAAATCCTTGTGTTTTTGCGCTTTCTAATAATTTTTTACCGTACGCTTTCTGTTTTTCGGTTAAAGTTCCTTTATGAGCAACATATACCCCCAGAGAATAACTAAATCTATTCTGGAAAGAACTGAAATTACCAGTTGTTTTACCCCAATGAGATAATTGAAACCATGTATTTTTATCAAGTAACATTTTTTCTAATTCATCATCAAATAATGGTGTCTGTGACAGATATGGCTTAGTTTTATTCTTTCTTTTTTTTAAAGATGTCTCTTTCTCTACCTGTGGTTTTGATTCCACTAAATTTAAAACCTGTTCCACCTCTTCCTCCTCTTTTTTTGAAGAGACAAGTCCTACTGCAGATTCTTTTTGTTCAATATTAATTTGGTTTAGCTTACGTTCTGTTGGAGTAGGTTGCATTTTTAAGAGATGAATGACCTGATCTATTGTTGTTTCAGGATTTAAATAGAATTGACTGGCAGTAATTCTCTGGACATCCCATTGAGTAACTCGTTCTATAGTTGCTTGTCGCATATAATGCTCAGGTGGCAGATCTCCTGTTTCATCTAGTTTAAAATCTCCATCACACTCAATTGCTAAGGTCCGACCCTCTTTATCGATAACTACCTGATCAATTCTATATCCTGCACACGGAAATTGAGTTATAACATTAAGACCTCTTCCGCGAAATAATCGACAAACATCTTCCTCAAATTGGCTATCAAATTGATCATCTTTTGGTGAAAATGGATCAACATAGTTCTCTTGAACATATTGTGCATGCTGCATGAAAGATTTAATATATTTTCCGGGAAACATTGACGGTTTTTGAGATGTGTATATTATTACTTTTCTTCTCGCACGTGTGAAAGCAACGTTCATACGCTTAAAGCCTTCTTCATTTACACCAGTTTCAATTGCTGTAATACTTCCAGGTTTTCCATTAGGTGAAAAACGCATGGAATAAATTATTACATCTCTTTCGTCCCCTTGAAATCCATCTACTGTTCTTGATTGTATTGCAAATTTTCTAATAATTTCTGGATCAAGCTCTTTATATATCATTTCACTAATCAAATCCGCCTGTGCTCTAAATGGAGAAATTACTCCAATTGTTAAATCATCATAGGCCTTATCTGTCACTAAATTCTTTAATTCTTCAACTATTACTTCTGCCTCGACCGGATTCACTTTAGCTTCAACATCTTCTGCTCCATTAGGGAGGTATCTAACTTCCATCGGTGGAGCAAATCTAGTTTCCCAAACTGGTGTCAATATTTTCATCATGCGATTATAAACATGTTCATTAGACCATTGAATAATAGTGGGATCACACCTGAAGTGTTCTATTAATGGCAGCAGTGGAGTTGCTGCCTGCGCAAATGTTAAAAGCGAATACTCCTTACAATCAAAAAATTGAGATTTATCATGACTATTTATTTTATATTTTCGTTGTAAGGAATCCATTATTCCTTTTTGGAGAAATCTCAAATTTGCATTGGGGAGTTGTTTTTCATCACCAACTATAACCGCATTTTTTGCTCTATAAAATAAATGGGGAATTGCAGTTTGACTACATTGAGAAGCTTCATCAACAATAACATAGTCAAATAAACCTTTAACTAAAGGGAAATACCTAGCGACATCGTCTATTGTTACAAGCCAGCATGGGAAATAGTAAAGTACTTGGGAAAAATCTACTGAGTTTTTCTTTTTTAGAAAATTAAGTGTTTTTTTCTTCTTTCCCAACAAATTTTTTAACTTCACTAGATTACTATTAGCTAATTTACTATGACTTGCCTCATGAAGCGTTATTAATCGCACGTTTAATATATACTCATAAATCAATTGTTTATTCTTTGCCACTAGCTTTTTTAGTCGTTCCGCGACGACCTGGGTTGTTTCTTGTACGACATCCGAACCATAAAGTCTGACAAGACGATGACACTCGACAATAATTTCAGATTTTTCAAATATAGTGGGCAACACATATTTATTTTCCTCAAGAAGTTTAGTTATATTTTTTCTTGAAATTGGTAGACTACTTAACGCATGGAATATATTGACGTATTCAGTCAAATTATTAATCAATATATCTAATGTCTCAAATTCAGATGTTAGTTTTGCTATTTGACTTGAACTTAATAAATCTGGAGAAACCTCACGAAGTTTATAAGACAATATAAGGCTTTTTAAAACGTCAAAATTTGCATTTAATGTTTTAATTTCACTCGTACATATTTTAGTATTTTCTAGATTGTCAATGTTAATATATTTAGCGATTATTTGAGGAGTATTCTTGAATGAAGATATTACATTAGAATTTTTAAGCAAACTTCCTATATCGACCAAGCCTTTTAATTCTAAAATAAATTCCTGTAAATGCTCAACAGTTAATTTGTTAGTTGATATTTCGAACGGTAAAGATTTAATTTCTTCTAGAATATTTACAAGAGTTTTTTTAGCCTTTTTTAGACGAATAACCTTATCCAATTGATCACATATTAATGACTTACTTCTCCAGTCGTTGCCGGATAATTGTAAAATTTTAGATACTCTATGAAGAGAGTCTTTTGCCTTGCTATCAAAAATGTTCGTAAAAAGATTTGGTTTGGTGTTTTTAAGTATTTCCAAATCTTCTATTAACTGATTTATCTCTATAGAGTCCAGATCTATATCAACGGCTAAATCATAATTTTGAACATCAACATCTAATAACTCTAACTTTGTTAAAATTTTTGATGCCAACTCGTATGATTCCTTTGGAATTTGAGACAAATGTTGTATATATTTTTCAAACTTTTTTCCGCTTAAAGAGAGCTCATAAGCAATTTTCTGAAGGCTGACCCAAATTCCTGAAAGACTATTTGAAATCTCATATGCTTCGGATGGTGAATATGTTCCTATAAGCTCCTTAATGAAGGATATTTCAGTTTTCGAAGACAGCGCTAGGGAGTTTTGTATGCGCTGTAATATTGATAAAATAGCACGAATTGACTCTTGTATTTGAGATAATTTATGTAAATCGGTACCATATTTATCAATATATTTCGGTCTATCTTCTTTAAATACAGAAAGCAAATAAGCAAAACGATTGATTTGCTTAGCGTTTCTATTTGGATCTTCTACGGAAAACGATTCGCTCGAGTCTAAAATTGAATACTCCCTATATTTTTCCAATCTTAGTGGAGAATCGTCTTTTGAGAGATATCTATTCTTTTCAAGAAGCTTCAATTCTGTAAATCGTTTCATTAACTCTAATTGATTACGTTTATTCTCTTTTAAAGAAGCAGAAATGTCATTCAATTTGGATTGAATTTCAAATGAACTAAGCCCAAGTGTATATACCCCTAATGCATCAAGTTTTTGTTTTATATCCGCGGCAATGGTTTCTTCTTTTTCTCCTTTAATTAAGGCTAATTCTAGAGGTATAGTCAAATTTGGATGCCTCGGGGTTGTTAACGATACATTTTTTCTTAACTTTTCCCTTACTACTTCTAATGCTTTTTCTTGCTGACTTGTGACTAAGACAGACTTACCGTTAGCAATTAAATGACATACTAAATTGGAGATCGTTTCTGATTTTCCTGTCCCCGGAGGGCCCCAAACTACTGTTAATCGTTTAGACATCACATTGTCACATATTCTTTGTTGATGAATGTTAGATTTTAAAGGGAAAAAATATATATCTTGTTTTAGATTGGTAGATTCTCCTGAAGAATCCCCTTCGGATTCTTTAAAATCTACAGTTAATAAATCTTCTATTGGAGTATTGCTTATATCAGCTTCGCTTTCTGTTAATTCATCTAAATCATCTAAAATAAAAGAGGATGTGCGTGGAGTATTTATTAAAACATACGTATTTGCAATAAAATTATCCTTATCCGAAGCAGCTACATCGTTCAAAGATATATTATCTTCAATAATTTCAATACTTTTGAGAGTTGGTACATGATTACTTAATAAGTTAACAATTTTCTTTAAGATATTTAAATCAATATCTTCAGCCTCAAGATATAATTCATTTATTTCACTTCTCACCGGCGCTAAATTATCATCTGCTAATAACGTAGCAATTAAGCTTCTATTGAGATCCGGCTTTGTAGAAAGTTTAGTGAGATTAAAAGATGAAGTTTCAGGATCGTAAGTTATTTCAATTTGCGTTAATAAGAGGGGTGCTAATAAATTTTTTTTGTTAGCAACTGTCTTTACTAAATACTCACCAATCACTGTCTCACGTTCATATGGGTTGTTTTCTTGTGTTCGCCATATTTTATTAACCGCCGACCAAGCTATCTCTTCGTCAGTAATTTCCGGCTCTTCTAAATCTTGTTCTTCCTCGTTCTCTCCATTTTCTGCCTCTTCTGCCTTAAATTTTTTAATCTCAATTTCTTTTTTCGGCTTGCTAATTCGTATTATTTGCTTTTTTAAATTTTCCGGATCAGTAACTAACAGAGCTAAATCTGCAACGAGACCAAATCGTTGTCCATTTGCGACATTTTGCAACACTCTCGAAGCTGAAGAGGCTACATATTTAAGAACTTCTCGGTAATACTTCGAAAGCTGATAAAGGATACTCTTTGTAGAATCATCTACTTTGTCCATAAACCAATTATACCGCTAAATGTGAGTAAGAAAAAATGCCTAGATTGATACTAATAAAATCTGATGATCTCGAAGCTAAACAAAAACAAATTTTGACTAAAAAATAATCATTTTGAATCTAAAGTTGGGATAGAAATATCCCATTTAGAACGTATTGACAGGTAATTTCAATATGCTATGCTATTTTTAGATACAAATATTTATATCTCCTAAGATGAACTGCAATTTTTCTTAAAAGAAAAACCAGAAACCAAGGATGGCACAAATACGTGACATCGTTTTTCATCCTTCTTATTAATATTTTTGTGAGAAATCCCATTAGGTAATGAAAGGAGTGTCTATGTCAGACCAAAAAATTCAAATTCAATATGTCCCCATCGGGACACTGAAATACGCAGAATACAATCCCCGAAAGATTTCAGAGAAGGATCTTGCCGATCTCACAACCAGCCTGACGGAATTCGGAACCGTTGACCCATTACTCGTCAATCAAGCCCCTGGACGGGAAGGTGTCGTTATCGGAGGCAATCAACGCCTCACCGCGCTGAAGAAACTCGGATACAAAGAGGTACCTGTGGTATTTCTTACCATTCCAGACCTTGAACGGGAGAAGGAACTGAATATTCGCTTGAACCGGAACCAGGGAGAATGGGACTTCAAACTTTTGGCAACATTTGATGAAAAAATCCTTTCTACGATTGGATTTACGAGTGAAGAACTGGATGATATTTTTGATATCGACCCAATGCCGGAGCAATTTGATCTCCAAAAAGAATTATCAAAGTTAAAAATTGACTCCATTCAGATCAAAAAGGGAGAAGTCTATCAACTCGGCGATTCCCGACTCATGTGTGGCGACTCTACTTTAGAGATAGACACCATGAAACTCATGGGAGATGAAAAGGCAGATATGTGCTTTACTGATCCCCCGTACATTTTGGATTACCTCCGTGGAAAAACAAAACATGGAAATGCAGTTACGGGTTTTGGTGCCAAGCGTGACAGACGGTATCTGGAGACAGATGTGTTGCCGGATAATTTTACAGAATTATGGATGAATAATATTGCAAAGGTGCAAAAACCTGATTTTTCGATCATGATTTTTGAAAATCCAAAAAATCTTCGTACTATATGGAACGAAATGGAAAAACATTGGCGTTACCGAAACACTGTCGTGTGGCATCTTCCTAATCGCGTTTCCGGTTTTGCCGCAAAATATAAATTTTTCAATAAACATGATATTGCTCTTGTAGGAACCGAAGGCAACGTTGGACTCAATATCAATCCTGAAACTGATGACCTTCTTCAAACTGAATATGAGAACGCTCTCTTTGCTACGTCAGGCAAACCGCATTGGGAACCGTATGAGAAACACAAAAAATATTGTCCTACTGATTTCATAGAATACATCGCTTCCGATGAAAAACATTCAGGGCAAGGCATCATCTTCGGTACTAAACCGATTGAAATCCTCATTCCCTACATCAAAGTACTAACCAAACGTGATGACCTCATCGTAGAACCGTTTGGTGGCTCAGGATCGACACTTATTGCCGCGACCAAAATGAAACGACGGTGCTACCTCATGGAAAAATCTCCGGTCTATGCAGAGGTCATCCGAAACCGTTGGGAGAAACTGACAGGATTAAAAATACGGAGGATCATATGAACGCCGTAGAGAAACGTCAACAAAAAGAGAAAGAGCAAATGATTGAACAGTTACGTCGGATGCCCATCATTGAAGTGGCATGTACAAAAGTAGGAATTGCCAGAGCGACATTCTATCGCTGGAAACATGATGACAGTGCTTTTTCACAAATCGTGGAAGAAGCAATCGAAGAAGGTGTCTCCTTTATAAACGCCCTTGCCGAAAGTAAACTATTAGGAGAAATAAATAATGGAAACCTTACCTCTGTCATGTACTGGCTGAATCACCGACACCCTGCCTACGGTACCCGCATAGAGCTAACCACGCACAAACAAAAAGATGAATTGACACCAGAACAAGAGGAAGCGGTCATGAAGGCACTGCAACTTGGTGGCATTCTACCTCCCACACCCAAGGAGGAGCCACATGAACAATGATGACATCATTCGCCTCATCAAAACCGATCGGCGATTTCGAAAGCACATCACACAGAACAGTCTGTATTGGTTCATGCATACGTACTTTAGCCACTACACCACCCATCCGACGGCAGAGTTTCAGAAAGAGATGACGCAAATCCTTGAAAATGAAACTAAACCAATTTTTGTCGTGTGTGCATTCCGAGGGTCTGGTAAGTCGACCATCATGTCCCTTATTTACCCCATGTGGGCGATCCTAGGGAAACAACAGAAAAAATACGTCATCATCTCCAGTCTTACCCAAGAGCAAAGCCATCTCCTATTAAGTAACGTCAGACAGGAGTTTGAACGAAACAAATTATTAATAAACGATTATAAGCTTTTCAATATTCAGGAAGTGACTGATGAGTGGCGGAAAAGCTCGCTCATTATTCCTTCCTATGATGCCAGAATTATGGCCTCCTCATTCGGGGCAAGTACCCGGGGATTCCGAAACGCACAATACCGTCCCGATCTTATCGTTATTGACGATCCTGAGGACGTTGATTCGGTAAAGACTGAGGAAGGGCGAGATAAAACCTTCGCCTGGTTCAGTCAGGAAATCATGCCAGCCGGAGACACAAACACGAAGGTCGTGGTATCTGGAAATATGCTTGATATTGACTCACTTATTATGCGTCTAAAAAAAGAAAGCAAAACAAACCCGCTTATAACATTCCGAAGATACCCCTTCTTTCAACCCGATGGAATAACACCCTTATGGAAAGAGAAATTTCCTACCGAAGCATTGGTGCAAGAATTACGTGCGAAGGTTATTAGCGACGTTGCATGGCTTCAGGAGTACGAACTCACGCCGGTTATTAATACGAAGCCAATGATCAAATCGGAGTGGATCAAATACTTTGCCGGTCCTGCTCCGGTGTTTGATAAAAAATGTTGGTTTCGAGGCGTTGGCATTGACCCTGCAATTTCTACCAACGACACTGCGGACTGCACCAGCATGGTACAGGTCATTGGTGTAGGGCATGGAAAAGACCTTATGATTTATGTACTTCCTCGACCGTTTAACGGAAGAATAACATACTACCAACAAATAGAAATTGCTAAACAAAAAGCAATTTTTCCCTCTGGAAAAAGAGGCACCCTCTATGTTGAAAGTGTTGCATATCAGGCTGTATTTGTTCAAACAATGAAACACGAGGGGTATAGGGCTGAGGAAGTGAAATTGTATGGAAAAAATAAAGAGGAGCGTGTTAATGCTATTTCTTACCTTTTTGAAATGGGAACAATCGTATTTCCGGAAGAAGGGTGTGAAGAATTAATCCATCAACTTCTTCGATTTCCGTTTGATAAACATGATGATCTTGTTGATGCATTAAGCCTCGTTATTTTTAAGCTTCTCGAAGAAGAAAGCAAACCTAAGTCTGGCCTATTTATTGCCGAAGTTCCTAAACATAACGAAGAAAGCAAATGGCATCGGGCATTCTCAGTTAATGCCCGTGATTTTTGTTAAGTAATGAGTGTTGATGGTTTTACTCCTAACGCGCGAGCTACTTTTTCAAGTGTTTCAATAGTTGGAGCATTGCGTCCCTGCTCAATATATCCCATATACACCCGACTAATACGCACTTTGTCTGCCAGCTCCTCTTGCGTAAGTTTGAGTTGCTTTCTTCTTCGTGCAATCCTCGTTCCGATAATCTTTGGCAACTTCGCGTTTTTTCTCATGCCTATATTGTCATAGGAACGGTAGTTGTTCTCCACTAAGTGCCATTTAGCAAATAGCTTCATTTTGCACTTGCTTTTCTGCTAAACTACATATAGCATTGACCATAATCTGAAAGGAGGTGAGCACATATGAAAAAAGCAGGAAAAGGGTGTCTGATCGCCATTGTTGGAGTAGTAGCTTTGGTTATCGTGGTTGCTATCGTTGGTGGAGGTCCAAAAACCACAACCGTGCCAGCAGAATCTAACCAACCAAAGACACAAAAAACTACCGTCAACGACCTTATGGCAAAAAATGATCCGGATATTAAACGACTCACGTTTACGACTGCGGACTATGTAGGAAAATCATTCCCTCTCTATGCCTATGCCAAAATTGCGGATTATTACAACTACGGATTCCGTGATGAAACCAAATACTATTCCTTGAGCCTCTGGGATTCCTCCGTTTCAGGATCGTATGAAGGGGTGTATGCATATATTGATAAAGGAGATACAACCAAAAAAGCAAAAGAGCTCATTGATCAATTGTTAAAAGGAGAGGTATTGCTCAAGCTTGAAGTCAGTATTCCAAAAGGGAAATATCAGGAAAGCAGTAATGCATTTCTCGAAGTTGATTCATGGGAAGCACTTCCGACAAATTAATAGAGATTTTTTTATTCAAACAGCCCCCATTGGGGGCTGTTTTGTGGTCTCTTTTCTCCATCTAGACTTCACCGTGGCTTCGCGGTACTGTTCATCCTTGATATGGAAAATACTGCAATCAAATACTGCCTTTATGCCCGTAAATCAAGCGAATCAGACGAGCGACAGGCTATGTCCATTGACTCGCAAATAAAGGAAATGCAGGACCTCGTTCAAAGAGAAAGCCTCACAGTTACGGAGATCAGACAAGAAAGTCATTCCGCAAAAGCATCGCTTGCAAGACCAGTATTCAACCAAATGTTGACAGATATTGAAAACGGATTATTTAATGGCATCCTCACGTGGGCACCGGATAGACTCAGTCGGAACGCAGGAGATCTCGGTCGACTCGTCGACATGATGGATATAGGAAAACTTCAGATGATCCGAACGTATTCCCAAACATTCACGAATAATCCCAATGAAAAATTCCTTCTCATGATTCTTTGCTCACAGGCAAAACTGGAAAATGATAATAGAGGGATTAATGTAAAACGTGGACTCAAAGCAAAATGCGAAATGGGATGGAGACCGGGTGTTGCTCCACTCGGATATAAAAATATTCTTACTAATAATCGCATCAGTGAAATTGTGTTTGATGAAGAACGAGCACCGATTGTCAAACAAATGTTTGTCCGTGTCGGAGAACAGGGTCACAGCGGACGGACACTGAAAAAATGGTTGGACACGATTGGATTTGAAACGAAAAATGAGAAACACCTTTGTCTTGGGAGAATTTACGCGACACTCAATAATCCTTTTTACTACGGCGATTTTGAGTATCATGGATTAATTTATAAAGGGAGACATCAGGCGCTCATTACAAAAACCTTATGGGAAAAGGTGCAACGCCAATTAACCGTTCCTCCAAAAACATGGCATAAAAAAGAATTCCCATTTAAAACCATCTGTAAGTGCGGAAGTTGCGGCGCATCAGTAACAGGAGAAGAAAAATACAAGAAACTCAAATATGGAGGATATACAAAGCATATTTACTATCACTGTACGAAGTCACTCGATTATGACTGTGATGAACCATATATTACAGAAGAAGATTTGATCCAACAACTCATTGCACATCTAGATGAAATAAAGATCAATGAATTGGAGCTTGCTCATAAGCTCAAACAGAACATCGACCAATTCCACAAACTACGATCCGACGTACTGAAGCAGGAATATTTAAACGGCAATCTACAGGAAATCGACTATATGGCGTTCAATCACATTAACACGGATATGGTAAAACGATATCTTCTTCACACATTACAATTCGGAACCACTGAAGAACGACAGGAAATATTAAGTGTGATCAAAACGAAATTCATCCTCCACAATCGAGAGCTACGGATCAAATGATGTACAATTGGTGTCATGGAAAATCCATGGCAACAACTTCCTCATATACAACCATATATTCTAAAAGAAGATCTCTCTAATATTTCTGCGTTTAATGAAAGTATCGATCCTAATCATGCAATCCGGACAGATATTCTGCCGGAGCCATTCCTTGGAAATCCAATAACTGCAAAAGTTATTCTTCTAAACCTAAATCCGGGGTTTGATGACAAAGATCTTTACTGGCACAAACAACAGGAATTTGTGTTGGAAAATAGAAAAAACCTATTTCATCAAAGTGATCCACCGTTTTACCTTCTGAATCAAAAATTTAAAGAGTCTGGTGGCTTCATCTGGTGGCACGCTCATCTCAAACAATTCATTGACTTGTTTGGGTTGGATACTGTTTCACAGAAGTTTCTATGCGTTGAATATTTTCCATATCATTCCAAACAGTACAAACCCATGTCGATCATTCCTTCGCAAGGATACACGTTCTTTCTTGTCCGAGAAGCTATAAAACAACAAAAACCAATCATCATGATGCGAGGGAAACGATTGTGGTTGGAAGCAATTCCTGAATTATCACACTATCCGTATAGCAGTCTCAATAGTGCACAAAATGTAAGTGTTTCTAGGAACAATTTACCAGATGGAGTCTTCGATTCTATTGCAACTTTTCTATCCCAATAACTGCATATTCAGTGTTCTCTAGGCTCTTGAAACGAAAAATGTTTTACTCAAGAGAGTTTAGCAAGCCAGATCAACCCATTCAACGATAGTATACGAGTCCCTTAGAACTATAGGACTACTGCGGAGGGTACAGGATTCGAACCTGTGAACGGTTATTCGCCGTTACGGCTTAGCAAGCCGCTCCATTACCACTCTGGCAACCCTCCATATGCGCACGAAGAAGCCGTTGATTGCTTGATTTAATCTTTGTTAGATAAGACGCGACTTCTTGTTGATTATACAACCAGACCCGTTTGTTTTCTATGTGTTCAATTATTTTAGGAGTGTACCCATGTTCTTTTAAGGTGTTAAAAACAAAATGAAGAAGGGGAACGGATCGGTTGGTAAAACAAAGCTTTTTATAGCGATATTCTTTTCCGTTTACTGTATATATGTGGGTAAATACTCCTCCATCCGTGTCTACGAGCCCACGAAGACAGGAGACGCAGAAATTGGCATTTGAAGTAATCCATTGAGGTACACCGATTTGCTCTTTTACTTTGTTTCTGGCAGTTAACCCTATCGATCGAAGATATTGAATGAATTCTTTTCCGCCACTTTCGATGATAAGTACGTTTTCAGATTTCCGATGGATTTGCCATACCTTTATCAAAAGGAAAAAGAAAGAATACTTCAATCGATTCCATCTATTAAAAATATTCATCATATTGGGAACTCAGCCATTCCCGACACAAGCGGAAAAAATGAAATAGATATTGTTATCGGACTAGATGAATATAAAAGCTTAGAAGAAGTAGTAAAAGAATTTGAGAAACTTGGATATACCACTAAATGGATTGATTATGAAAACGAATGGACGTTTTTATGTGGCAGGCCACATAATTCAAAAGAAGGGGACTTCAATATTCACATCACGAGAAGTGGAAATGCTCGAAACTAAAAATGCACTATATAGAAAACGTACTGGAAAAAGCTAGAAAAAATCATGAAAGTAAATTGTGTATAGTAACTTATGTGATACACTAAAAAGGATATGGTGACCAAAGCAAAGAAAAAGAACGTAAAAAAATCCATTCTCCTTTATGTATTGTCTTTTGGAGTGTTTTTATTGGTTGTTTTTTGTTTGAAAGAGATCAGCTTCATGAAAACAGAAAAGATGCTCTCATACGCTGTCTATAAGGCGGTAGATACGAAAACCAATGGAGTCTGGGACAAAAAAGTGGATATTGATCAATTTGACGCTACGAAGAAAGCGGCCAAAGGTTCATGGTGGGCACATGATCGTTGGCAATGGATAGCATGGCAAAATGATGATAAGACGTGGACCGTGCTGGTCAGCATGGATGGGTTTCCCTGTCCTGATCTGGATACAATTCCGAGTACGTATCAGGATTTTTTTCAGGACGTTATCTTTCAGTTCGGAAAGAGATATTGTTATTAGTAGGTGAGTAAATTCCTATGAACTATATCCTTCTTTATATCGCAACCTTTTTTACCCTTCTTGGACTGGACGTACTATGGCTCTATTTCGTGGCAATGAAGCTCTTTACGAAGTATCTGTCGCATCTGGCAGGAAAAACCCAGATGATACCTGCAGTCCTGTTTTATCTTTTTTATACAGTCGGTATCCTTATATTGGTCGTTCTTCCGTATAAGGATGATCCGAAAAAGGTATTTTTTATGGGTGCGTTGTTAGGGGCTCTTGCGTATGGGACCTATGACTTGACGAATTTAGCTACGCTTCGTAATTGGCCTTTGAATTTTGCGCTTCTTGATATTTCCTGGGGTACGCTGGTAACAGCAGTGACCGCGCTTGTCGCATCCTTTATTGCCCGAAAAATTGGATTATGAGTTTTGTAGTAATAGCTTCCACCAATCCGGTTAAAATTCAAGCAGTGAAAAATGGATTCCAAGCTATGTTTCCGGACAAAAAATTTCATTTTTATGGCGTTTCTGTTTCTTCAAACGTCTCTCATCAGCCGATGAGTGATATTGAAACAGAAAAAGGAGCGCTGTCGCGGGTGAAAAATGCGAAAGTGGAGCGTCCTGATGCGGATTTTTGGGTTGGAATAGAAGGGGGAGTAGGTGAAGCCTTCTTTGACGCGGGGAAAAATATGGAGGCCTTTGCATGGGTGGTTATTGAATCTAGAGGTGGGTTGGTAGGGAAGGGGAAGACAGGCACGTTTATGCTTCCACCAAAAGTAGCGGAATTAATTAGAGATGGAAAAGAGCTCGGGGAAGCAGATGATATCGTATTTGGACAAAGCAATTCCAAACAAAAAATGGGTGCAGTAGGGCTTCTCACAAACAATGTTATTGACCGTACTGCATATTATACACATGCGGTGATTTTGGCGCTCATACGGTTTACCTCGCACAATAAAGTTTTGTACTCTGTGCGGGTTTAAAAACGTGAATTTTTTCCACAGATGATACACGTCGCACAATTTAGTTTATGGAGAAGTGGTTAGTTGAAACAACTATCAGAGAACTTCGAAAATATAAGAACCCAGCAAACGTCAAAGGGATGGCGAGATTTGGGATAAATTCGAAAAATACGCTTGGTGTTTCCATGCCTATCCTACGGACAATAGCGAAAAAAATTGGAAAAAATCACAAATTAGCAATTGCGTTATGGAAAACAGGCATTCATGAGGCACGAATTTTAGCAGGAATTATCGATGATCCGAAGCGGGTAACGGAAGCACAGATGGATGCATGGATACAGGATTTTGACAGCTGGGATGTCTGTGATCAGGTATCAATGAATGTATTTGATAAAACTCCATACGCCTACATAAAAGCAAAAGAGTGGACGTCGCACAATTTAGAATTTGAAAGAAGAGCGGGGTTTGCTCTTATGGCTGCTCTTGCTGTGCATGATAAAAAGGCAAAAGACGGAGATTTTATCCAGTTCTTCCCTCTTATAGAAAAATATGCTGACGATGGGCGTAATTTTGTGAAAAAAGCCGTCAATTGGGCTCTTCGACAGATTGGGAAAAGAAATCCAACGCTTTGTAAGCGTGCACTTCTTGTTGCTGAAAAATTAAAACAGAGTGAAAATAAATCAGCTAAATGGATCGGTTCCGATGCCCATAGAGAACTCACACAGAAGAAATTTTCAGTTAAAAAAGTTACAGCGTAATGGATCCCCCCTCTTGTACTTTTTTTTCTAGAATAAGTTTTGCAATCGTATCCTCGATATGATCGTGTATAAGCCGTTCCAAGTTGCGTGCCCCGAATTTTCGGTCATACCCCTGGTCAATAAGTTTGGTTAAAAATTCGTTAGAAACCGTGATCTTGATGTGATAGAGTTTTTGAATCGTTTGCTCAATGGTCCTAACGTCTTTTTGCGCAATTTTAAAAATGGATTCTTTTTCCAGAGGCTTATAGAGAATGACCTGATCAAAACGGTTGAGAAATTCTGGACTGTAGATTTTTTCTGAAATTAGATAATTGATGAGCCATCCATCTGCCTGTTGTTGTTTTTGTCCGGAAAGATCCTGGTATATTTTATCGCTAGCAGCGTTACTGGTGGCTATAATGATAAGATTTTTACAATCCACGGGTTTTCCAAATCCATCGGTAAAGTACCCTTCATCGATAATGGTCAAAAATATATTTAGAAGGTCTTTGTTGGCTTTTTCGAGTTCATCAAGAAGAAGAACTCCATATGGGTTGTTGCGTATAGACTGAGCAAGAAGTCCCGGTTGATTTTTATCGATTGACCCGATGAGAAGCGGGATGTCGTCTTTCGATTGGTATGAAGACATATCAAAGCGATAGAGATGTTTTTCTGACCCGAAAAAAAACTGTGCAATAGTTTTTGCTGTTTGTGTTTTCCCGACGCCGGTTGGCCCGAGAAAAAGAAGGGATGCAAATGGTTTTTTCCGTTTATTGATAAGAAGAAATGAACGCCTAAGCGTGGATGTGGTTTTTTGGATAGCTTCCTCCTGATCAATAATTTCTCCGGAAAGCACTGATTCTAATGTGTTTAGTTTTTGTTTCGTATCTTCTGAAAGCGTTGTCGGAACATGGATTTTTTGAGAGAGAACCGTATCAACCATTGATGGCTGAATTATAGAAAGACTTCCGGGTTTTTTATCGTGGGAAATGGTTGCGCAGATTTCATCCAAAAGCTCTATCGCCTTTTCAGGAAATGGGATATAGGTTATATAATATTCACTTCTTTCAACGATAGCTTGTAATGTCTCGTACGGTAAAATAACGTTGAATTTTTTTTCAAATGTGTGTGCAGCATCCATGAGAATTTGAAGAGCTTGTTCTGTCGAAACAGAAGCAACATCAATTTTTTGGAATATTCTTCGTATTTTTTCATTTGGGTATAGGTATTTTTGATAGAGAAATGATGTGGTAATTCCGATACACTGGATGGTGTTTGTTTTGGCAAACGGTTCTATAACGGAAGAAAGATCAATGCGTCCCACTTCCCGAGAAACATACCGGTCTATTTCCCGAATAACAAGAATGATGTTTCCTGCGTCAGCTGCCTCAGAAAATACTTGACGGAATAGTTCTTCTTTTTGGTTTTGATCAACATGTTCGGAAAGAATTGATTCCATCATAACCAATATCATGCGTTTATACACAAGAGGTCCAATTGTTTGGCCGTAGTATATGCGTTTTGCCAATTCTTCTATGATGGTTTGTTTACCTACACCTTCCTCTCCTACGATGACTACATTACTTTCTCCGGATTTGGAAAGAATCTGTTCTATTTGATCAATTTCTTTTTTTCTTCCGATCAAATGATGTATATATGGAGTCGGTTTGGTCAATTCTTTTCCGTAGCGGTCCAGTGTGATTGTATATCCCATGTGCCAGTCCCGGGCGATAGGGGGAATGGTAAAAAGTTCTGAAAGTGACCACCATGCTTTTTTTTGTTTATATGTTTGGTAGTAGTGTTCGAACCACCCTTCAACAATAGTCCGGTTTTCTTCTTTTAAGAGCCGCAGCCGGAGAAAATTATTTTTTGCAATGACTTTCAACTCTTCCTCACTTTGTCTGACAAGCGTCAGCGGATACAACAGAAGAATGGACACGATGATACATAAGACGGCAAAAGGAATGCAGAGAGCAAACAAAAGTATCTGGATGAAAAGGTATATGCCGATGAGGGACAACCGCAATATGCATCCGATACAGGAAGATATAATGTTAAAGCTCAAGACCCGTGCCCATTCGTCAAATGAAAATCCTGGTTTTGTTTTGGTTACATATACCCGTTTCCATGGTGCAAAGAGTGTTTTTAGAAGAAAAGTAACAGAAAAATAATAGGGAAGAAATTTGCATAAGTTGCCAAACATGGCGAAATAATTTCGTGTGTTTTGATATAGATAGGAAAAAGGATCTAATCTCATAGTTGATTCTTTATAATAGTATCATAGGGGACTTGCGAAGAATAGAAAAATAATACTATACTGGTTTTATGGATAGAAATATTGACAAAGAAAATGAAAAAGAACCTGAAATCCTTTTTGGATGGACTTCTCCTTCCAGACTTTTTAAAAAAAGAAATTCTGAATTCTACAAAACTATAGGCGCCATTGTATTTCTTCTCACGATTATCCTTGTGTTTGCCAGTGAATATGTGCTTGTGCTTGCGCTTCTTTCAATTATGTTTTTGGTTTATGTCCTTTCAACGGTTCCGCCGGAAAACGTTGACCATAGGATTACGAATCTTGGTATAGAAAGCGCCGGACACTACTACCGGTGGGAAGAGTTGTCTGAATTTTGGTTTGATGCCCAGTGGGAACAAAATTTATTGGTATTGAAACCCCTTTTTGGGCCCCGTAATGTGATTCTATTGGGGGATGAGAAGAAAGAAAAAATAAGGGAACTCCTCGCCAAGCGTATCCCGTATCGTGAAATTCCAGATAAGACATGGGTAGATAACGCCTCTTCGTGGCTATCTTCAAAAATCCCGCTGGAACGGTCTGTCTCACAATAGTTTTTCGCATCCCAACGTAGTAAAATAGAATCCTGGCTCCTGTAGTTTAACGGACCTGCCTCGCCTCGCTTTGATTCAACGAGGCGGGTAGAATAGGAGTTTGCTCCTGTAGTTTAACGGATAGAATAGGGGTTTGCGGAACCTCTGATCGCAGTTCGATTCTGCGCGGGAGCGCCACGTCAAACGTGGCTGTCATGTTTGACACGACGCACTAGGAGGATTGGCCGAGCGGCTCAAGGCGACAGTCTCGAAAACTGTTCTCCCGTAAGGGAGGCGCAGGTTCGAATCCTGCATCCTCCGCCAAGTTTTACAAACAGGTTCCAAAGATA